>Ga0116231_10003414_pt1 | contig 33048 bp, 24 predicted proteins | sample S1TSphgellanicum_2_FD_89695 | JGI IMG/M metagenome (GOLD analysis project Ga0116231, IMG submission 89695) | Host-associated microbial communities from peat moss isolated from Minnesota, USA - S1T2_Fd - Sphagnum magellanicum MG | ecosystem: Host-associated > Plants > Peat moss > Unclassified... | reverse complement strand
GTTGTATTTTTTTTTTTAAATTTTTAAAAATTTTTCTTTGAAAAAAAAATATAAAAAATCAAATCTCGCCCCCCCCCCCCCCCCCCAAGGTCTAAAGTTTATGAGATCATCTCCAAGAAACTTCATTCATCCATCAAGGGCTTTCTAACAGTATCAAAAGCTTGCCCTAATCTTCCTAAAGTATTTAGTTTTGATTTTATGGAATTTTCACCAACAATTTTTTTAAATACTTAACAAGGTTTGTATCATAAGTCTTAACCTAGCAATCCACCCTGGTGCACAGTTACTCAATGAAGGCTTTCAAACAGTATCAAGAGTGCCATGTAAGCAAGGTACAAACCTTGGTTCGAGAGCTTTTCAAGTGAGAAACAAAACAAAACATACAAAACAAACAAACAAACAACCTCCCACTCAATTTTGTCGATGAAAGTACTATTTTTCAATCAAGGCACCATATACTTTACAGACTTCTCTCTCTCTCTCACTTCGTGACTTAGTCAGATTTTGAGGAATTTAACAGCCATAATAGCAATAGCAATTATTACGTAGATTATTCCAGTGTAAAAAATCTGCAAAATCTGAATGCTTTGGATAACCCAGCGAATGATTAGTTACCATTATATGGTACGGAACTATATGCATGAACAGATGGTAAAATCCTAAGAGCAAATTGAGCCAAACTCCATATGTGAGCCTCAACCCATGTCTACTAAATAGAAATCATATATATTAATTCACTTGGTCTGTCTGTGACGGTGGGCCAGCACGGCCGGGCTGAGCATGGGAGAGGTTCAGGTTCGTCCACAACAAGTTCAGGCATCCAGTGGATGGATGGTGCGCCAGTGGGTGCTGAATCACTCTGGCCCAGTGTGATCCGATGGAAATCAATGTTCAGGCATCCAGTGGATGGATGGTGCGCCAGTGAGTGCTGAATCACTCTGGCCCGGTGTGATCCGATGGAAACCGGTGTTTAGTAGCAATTGGAAAAATATAAAAAATCGCTAGTTCCATTTTTTAGTTTATTGAATTTTTGAGAACCGTGAGTACGAATGGTAAGAATCACCCTTCTAAGCTAATGGTCATTGGTTCCAGTGTTGGTTCCAGTTTTTTGAAATTTTTTCCCCATAATCAAAGAATCATCAATTCCGGTTCTTTCAAAAGAAGAACCAGAGGTTTTACGAAAGAACCAATAAAAAAGCACACTGATTCTTAGACTTTCTTTTTTTTTCCTGAATATTTGGGAATCGTGGTTATATAACCACATCGATTGTTTGAAAATTTTAAAAAGCGACCGCTAAGTGAGTGGTGCATACCCAGAGGGCATCTTTCACTATTGCACTGCATCAGTGCCGTGCTGTGCCTGCAAGGCACGGGTTACCACTAGTTGAAAGTAAGTTATGTATGAGGTTCTGTGAGCCCCTGTTATTTTCAGTTGTCTTGCATCCAGCCTCTCGTCCGTCACCCATGCCCTGGTTTGTCCCTCATCCACCTACTTTCTGTTGTAGGGGAGGTTCCTGTACAAGTGGGTTCTCCTGAGAATTGCCCATCATGATATTCCAAACAAAATAAACTGGACCCCACTAAGTTAGACTCAATCCAAAACACTGGAGCTTTTTAGAAGCATTTCTGGTGTGAGGCATTGCACAAAAGTCCCATCCTTCAATCAAAGTTGGTATGTTATGTCCCCCACAATGTCAAGTTTTAATTCAATCTTTAGAAATTCCAACATGCCCCCAAATATGGGTGTAAACTACTCTTTCATAATTTATCTGATGATTTGTATAGAAATGTTGTAGTGGGATAACTTTATATCACAAAATTCAGTGAATCTTGTACCAGTCCAAAAAAAGAAGTGTTGCATAGATGCAAAATTTTGCACCAAAAAAAAAAGGTTGAGTAGAAACAAAATTTGTCTTTTTTGAAAGTCATAACTGCAATTATTATGAATGCTTTTAGTAGGAAAGAAAGGATGAACAATTTTAGCACCTTTGATGGCTCTATCACTAATTTCCAGCAAAAAGAATTTCATGTTTTCACCACTATGAGCAAACACCCTTGAAGCTCCACCAACCTACGACCCAAGCTCCACTAAACTTTGACAGGTCTACTATCACCAACCACCACCCCAAGCTCCAGGCCCCAGCAGCATACTTCACATCATTCAAAGCCACTATTAGTGATCACGAGTTCATTGTAGCTCGAAATTGAACTTGACATAACTAACTTTACAAAAGGTGCCTTTTGTAAACAAGAAGATTTTACAAGTGCCTTGATTACTCAGAAAACCCACAATTCCCCAGTGACAGAATTCCCATGTAATGTGACAGGAAAAACACCTGTTATGCAAGTTCAGGGTGGGCAGTAACTTTGCTGATCTCTTTCGGCCCTTCACCTCTCTGCTACACACAAAGATCTCAAAACTTTCATGAACCAGAGAGGAAAATTTTTCTTCATGGTTTAAGAATCACCCTTTCGTTTTGATAGCTGCTGTCAATGATCTCTAAATCTATGAAGGATGGTGGGAGCCATATGGGTAATCTATTTACACTTTGAAAGAACCAGTGTATGTGCTCCCTGCTGCTACTTCAGCCCAACATATTAGACACCCCCCGGCAAAAGTTTTTGAAAACAGGTCTGTGACTGGTTCAAGACAAATGACAAGCTACCCACTCCCCTCCCAGAAACCCCACATGGTTTCCACTCCCATTCAAAATAGAATTGACAGTACTCAGGACAAGAACAAGAATCAGGGGTGTAATCTCACCAGCATTTGGCTTCGTCAGGACATCTATTGGCCTTTGAGCTGCCAGCCACCTTGCACCTGTCTGGTGGTGGCAGACTTCTGCTGAAGATAGCTGCATTTTCAAGAGGACCTGAACCTCTACACACAAGGACAGTGTCCAATTTTCAGAGGAAAAGCTGGATCTGCTGGTGATTCTAACAAAGTTCTTAGGGTTACTGTACACATCTTGAAGTAGTAACATAAGCAAATCAACCCCCAGAGGAGTTTAACATCCATTCCTTTACAACTGGGAGCTTCCCTGACCTTCTGCCTTCAACCCTTTCACCTCCCTCATTTCTTGCATCGCCCTCAATTCAACAACTGTGTCCGAAAGATCCTGCACTTTCTGTTTGAGCTGTTTCACATATTCAACTGCTTCATCCAGCATATCTGATGTGTTGGTTTGCTTGTCCATATTGGGGACCAAGTCTTGCAACCTCTTCATGCGCTCAGTAATCTTTGTTCGGCGTATACGCTCAGCAATGCTACGGGGATGAGTGGCACATCCACGCTTTGCTCGAGCTCGGCATGGCACTGAGATGTCAGCTAGGTCATCAAATCCTGGACTGGACGGCCTGTTCATGGTTGCAGGAAGACTTGAATGCCTAATCAAGGTGCCTGGCTCCCCAAGACCCCTGAGCGAGCCTTCCCCGGACACACCTGTGTCATTCATGGTGTCACTCAGGACTCCACAAAGTCGCTTGCCTGCAATAAGATCCACTGGACAACCAAAGAAAGGGCACTGTGCTCAATTATCTGCAGAGCAGAAGAAATATCGCAACTCATACAAGCAAAACATTATGATCAAAAGAGAGTTTACATTAACAGAAACCCATCTTGTCATCTAGAAGGTTATCTGTGACATTGTTGCCCAGAAGATTCAGGAGACTCATCTAGGTTTAACTGCTGAGCTGCTGCAATGGAATTGTGAAATTGTAGAGCCAGACCGCAATATGAAAGAAGATGAAACAGTCAAATTCTGTACCTGAACTTGGCAGGGAGTTCCACAGTCTTCCTGAAGATGTATCATTGAGGAAGAAAGAGTCATCTGTTGAGTACATTGAGGCTTTGCCACTTGCACGGTCAGCACCAGTCTCCTCAGATGTTCCACCAGATAAACTCTCATCAGGGGATGTCATGCCTGGAATTTGTGGACTAGGACCTGTCTCATCAATGCTATCTTTCAAATCTGCAAGCCAGTCTGCAGGTAAACTGCTCTGACGAAAAAGGTTTACTTTGGGAGGTCGAGGCTTCTTCCCCAACCTTTTAGCTGCAGGACAGAGAAAACACTCCAAATCACAAATCCATTCTTTCTTTGAGTGACCCAAAAGAGCTTGAGAAAAATTCTGGAGTCCAGCTCTTTGATCATCAAATCGTTTTTTTTCCAAGGGCACAGAGAAAGTATGTACCAGGCATTGACTCTTGCTTCACACCCAACATGGAGGTAGTAGTAACAAGGGAAGATTGCTTCTTGGGTTCCATCATTGGAGGTGAAAGAAACTGGCTGTACTGGTGTGAGGAGGATGTTGAGACACCACCCAAGAGCTTGTCTGTCTCCATGGGCTGAGGATCACCCTCTGTGATGGGAGTCAGATTGTTGTTGCCTGAGAAGAATGAATGAGACATAAGGCTGCTTGATTCATGATTGTGGCCATCATGATTCCTGTTGGTGCCATGGTCAGAATTATTTTTGTTCCCCGGCAGCAGGAGTACCGCTGGACTTGAGACCTGCTGGGAGGAGAAAGCAACCTCATCTGCCAAATTCTGTAGCAAAGAGCTTGGAGCTGAGTGATAGCGTTGTAAACAACCCCCAGAAAAGGAAGGAGAACTCAAACCACCTGACGATGTAGCAGCAGCAGCAGCATCCAAAGTTGCAGGACGAAACCTGGAATTGTTATTGCCACGAGCATTTGCTGCTGCTGCTATCTCCATGACTCGAATTTTGACTTCCAGGTCTGATTTAGTTTGCTCATCGTTGTTGCTGAACGGCCACAGACTCGGTTGCTGCTGCTGCAAAGGCATTGATCTATTGGGCACTCTTGTGGTTGTCTGCAAAAGGACATTGGGGAAGGTCTCCATTGCAGACGCGTTGTTCACTCCCCTGGCAGATGCAGCAGCAGGCTGCCTTCCAGGGCCGCTAGAAGAAGAGAATCCGAGTCCTTGATGAAGTGAGGACGAGACGTAGTGAGAAGAGAAATTGGCGCTGTTGGTGTGTATGTGCTCTGCTGCTCCTGAAGACAGCTCCATCATGCCCGCCGGTGCGGTCGTCGCTAGAGCCATGACACTTGCTAGAGTCGACTGAGCAGGGTTATGCTCGTCACTTTGCAGCATTGCGTTCAGCTCTTCGTCAACGATGCAGCAGCTCATACCTGAAGAAGAAGAAGCCGTCGAAGAAACAACCACAACAGTTCTATTCTTCTCAGCTGACAGCAAGAGTAGAATTGACAGACGAGACAACTAGATCGGTATCCCTTCTGCAAGCCTGAAACAATCTCTATCGTTTGCAGGATTCCTCTAATGCGCTTCAACTATTTAAATACACGAGACTCTTCGAGACAGACTAGGACAATAACAAACGGAAAACTGTAATGTACTACCAGAGCGAGCGACGCATCCGGCCGGCTACCGATGCTACCTCCTGTGCCGTTACAAAGTTCTTCACCAGCACTGCATCAGTTCCGGATCTCCTAATGACATCCTTGGCTCCGTGTTGTACGGTTTGTGACGCTGAGAAAGAATTCTGCAGCGTCTCTAGTCTCCGATACTACAGTTCCGGTTGCAAGAATCCACAAGAAAATTATAGATCGTCCAAGTGCTTGCAAGCGAGCATGCGCTTCCTGGTCGCCGCAGCAGCAATCGCAAATTCGGGAAGCAGTAATTCATAGCCGTGTTAGTTACGAGGAGCAGGAGGAGCAGGTTACCTGCCATAGAGCTATGCCGTAGTAGGCTCGTCAACGTGGCCGCCGTGATCATGCGATACTCGACCAAAAGCCGTGCCGCTCGCTCACATTCTTCCTCGCATAATCACTCGCCATCGCTCTTCCTGCCAACAACCTTGTTCCTTGGCCTTCATTTTCCGCGTCTTTCGCAGCAAGAGCAAGAAGCCACGATCTACAAAAATTTCTGAGGAAAAAAAGAGAAGAAAAATTGAATCTCTATTTTCTTTTTCCCCTACAGGCAGGCTTCAAGAAAATCTCCCCTGACAACCAGCACGACTTCCCGCATACATAATAGGTGCCAACTCTCCACCAGACATGGCTATGACCAACGCCAAAAAAGCAAATCCTTACTCTCTTATTTCTTTTATATAAAAGAAAAAAAAAGAGAAAAAACTCATCTACCGTGCAAATCTACTCCAAACGAAGCTCCAATGTCTCTCCTCGCTGTTCATAGCCTTAAGAAAATCGTTAGAGAGAGGAAAACGATGGCATCATTTTCAACCTCCCGGCCCGACACTATTCTACGGCTGAAAATAAAGAAAGGCAAAAAAGGTGATGCAGGAACAAACAACAAAAGCAGAGGCTAGTACTTACCAAGCACGAATCCGGACCAAGCAAGCGCAAATCCGAACCAAGCAGAACAAGGCTGGTTTCCTCAGAAACTACGCAAGCCTGCGCTGATGTCAGAGAGCAAGTGAAAAGCGCGGCTGGGCCCCGTAGCGAGTGAATGTACCGTAGGCTTGTGCGCGTGCACCTCTCGTGCCATCCCTCCCACCGCAAGCCGCCACCAGCAGCGGCGTCGTCGTCTTCCTTGCGTCGTCGACCGCGCACGCACCGCACAACAGCGACGGTACAACGAACGTACGGCGCGGCATCTTCTCGGACGAGAACAGAACCGTTGGATCGTCTGCTTCCCGACCTCTCGGCCGTCGATTCACAGATGCCGTAGCGAAAGAAAGGCAGACAGACTATCGGGACGACTCGCAGGCTCAAGCAGTGAATTATTATTTTTCTTTAAAATTCATGTGGCGAAAATTCGCCATTTTGCTATTAAAAAAAAGAGTCCCAGGGAGTGGTCAAAGGAAATCGCCATATTTAGAGGAAAAAAATATGAAATCACCAAGATTTTTGGAGGATTTGGAAGATTTCTAGCTTCTTTCTTTTGAAATCGCCATATTTAGCTAATTACTTATGATAGTTCCCCAACATGTAATCTACTTCTCTATTTGTCTTGTAGCCAGATTTGGCTAAATCCTCTTGTGACTGATCAGCACTTTTGGAGCAACATGAGATTATAAAAAAATTTAAAACGCTGGGCTCCAGTGCATTTTTTTGGGGGCAAATTTTCGCACTGTGGCAACCAAAAAAAAACCTTGGGTGAATTATACAAAGGCTGTTTCTGAAAGGAAAAAGGAAAAAAAGGGGAAAGTTTTGCCAGTTTTAGGGGAAAAAAATCACATCTCACCATATATAGACAATGAGTCCCTATATGTCACCAAAAATTGAAAAAAGAAAACCCTGCTTGTAGCCTCCTTTTTTTATTGGCAAAATTTCGCCCAAAAGAATTTTTTTGTCCATTTTATGATATAGCCAAAGTGATGATCATCCACAGGAAGGTTTAGCCAAAATATGGCTACAAGTTAAACATGAAAGTAAAAAACTTTAAACATCCTTCCGCTTAAACCATGCATAGAAAAATCTGGCAATTTTTCTTAAAATTTGGTCAGATTCTGGCTATTGAAAAGCACAAAAAAAACTTGATTTCGGCTCTCTTAAATTTAAATTTCTCTTTATTGATATATATAGCCAGCAGAAAAAGCACAGGCTGCCAAAAAGGGAAATTAAAAATTCGAAAAAGAAGGGGCTTTGAAGGCTTTTTTGAGGCGCCAGAAGTGAAACAAAATAAACATCACCACACTCATGTATTTCGTTTTCAGTGTGTATAGCCAAAAATAAATAAAGGGATGAGTAAAGATTTGAACTTTATTTGTGATTTATAGCCAGATTTGGCTAAATCTTCCTAGGGACGATCGCCACTTTGGCTGCAAACAAAAAAATCTTCATAAAAAAACACTGACCCGGAGTCTCAAGGGGAATGAGGGGGAACAAGAACAAAGAACCACCAGAAACTGACCCTATGAAACTACCGGGTGGGAAATTGACCACAAGGATCAAATTGAACCAAGGGAGATCAATAATTTTTTTAAAAAAAAAACAATAAATTTCAATACAATAATAGAATCAATTGAAATAAAAGAAAATGAAGGAGATCTGAGCGCGGATGACGGATGATGAGAAGTTTTCCAAAAGGACGAATAACAAACGGTAGGATGGACAGAAGATGATCCAGTGGGGGGTGGGGGCAGGGAGAGGGGGATTGGGGGCGTGACAGGAAGCACAAAGGATCTAACAGACTAGAATGACCTCCGCCACTTTTGATGGGTTCCTTCCACAAAACGACAAACAGAAAAAAGCCTTTACATATTAAGGTACTATTTTTACTAGGGTAGTACTAGAAAGGACATTACCAATCAACCATATATTAAGGTTTCCTACTAGTAGGTTCAATTATGTACTGAGTACCTCCCCACCTCCTCAGTGGCTCAACAATGCTGAAGTGACTCCACATCCATGATATGAAACAAGTATCAGATGAAAACCTGCCAATCGTCGATAAAACAAAGCACCCAACATAAGGGGAGATAAAGGTACAAGTTGGAAGGACCCAAGTCTTTGGCACATGAAAAATCCTCCAAATAGGGTGAATTGTAATGGGAACGATAACAAGTCAAGTACATTAACCCTTCCATCGTCGTGAGAAGCCTATTAAATAAGAAGAGGGGAGGAACAATTAATAGAATGTCTCGTCTAAGATAACCTTCACCTACAAGAATAGCACACTTTGAAATAAAAGCTTCCCGCTCTCATTACAACACCATTGACACCCTCTATCTATAAAATGAATGTAAAATCAAAAGAAGAAGGCTTTTAGTGCCCTTTCGCTCTCCATACCATGTTAGGATATCGATGAAAAAAAAATCAAGCTTGCTTATGCAAACACCCAAAGACCTCTATAACTAGCAAGAGAATCACGTTTATTGAATATCAATTGTGATAAAAGTCATCCTTAGCCTAAGTTGTGATTATCTTAACAACCCCACGAAATAGAACTATTCGCAAAACCAAATATGTTCAAATGGGGTCATCGATGATAATGTTAGTTAATGTTTGAACCCCATTTACTGAAAGCATAATGTCAACATTTTGACATGAAGATTAAAAGGGTAGGTGGCGAAAGAATGTGGGTTTGCTCACATAAAATGTGAAGTCTTGTATCTTTTGTGATAGATGCAAAGGCACCATGACTTGATGAAATCCCTTGCTTGAAAAAATGGATGAATGACTCATTGAAATATTAACATGTTTTTTCACAAGAACATCAACCACAATTCCATCTTCATGTTTTGTTTTCAATAGTTCAAATGGAGTTTTTCCTAACAAATCAACCAATACCCATTCAACTTCTAGGTTTGTATAATCTCACATCACACACAATTTCATGATCTCAAAATAGAATTGAAAAGGAAACCTTCTTTTATGTTCTACATCCTTTAATTTACTTCTTGTAAATAAATTTCCGATTTTATCATAATAACCGTAAACTTGTTGTTTGGGTTCTTGTTTGATCAAATCCAATTTAACTTTGATCTCCTCCTTATCTTCAGTTTCATACTTCAACAACATGGTTGTTTTCATGGTCTGCCAATTAATAGGAACAATAGCCATCTTTTTGAACCATTCTTTCAATTTGCCTTTCAAATTGAATCTGCCAATCTTGAATAATTTTTTTGCATTGATCCCTTTTACTTCAACTATCATCTCCACCCTTTCAACCCAATCATGGACATCTTCAAATTCCTCATCCCAAAGCAACTCATCCATACCTTTTGGGCTTGTCATCTTCAAGGAATAACTTTCCTACTATCTATTTATTGTAAAAATCAACATGATGTTCACTGTCATTTATCCATATGTTCTTTTCCAAATGTCTCCTACATAAGGTGGGGGTTTCTATTTTTCAACATCATGAAGAAAACAAATCAAAACAAAAGGTGTTAGAGTTTTTATCTGGATTTGAAGTCTCTCCTTTGTTTCCAAAATGTTTCATCATCATGCATAAACTCCTTCATAGTAGTCTTCACACACTATGACATTATGTTATTAATACTCATGATCCAAAAACATAGAAACCACTAACTTTCTTCTCTAATTGATGTTGCACCAAAATCTTTAGGTCTTATAGCAAATGTAATAATATCAAATATCTCAAAATTGGACCCCTTAGAGATCTCTAAACCTGGTCCAATCCAAGAATGTTGATGATTCCAAAACTTGTAATGCAAATAATAATGGATCTTATTTCTAGTGCAATAATTTCAATATCCTATCAAACAATTGTAGTAATTGTTACTCTTGTAATACCTAAGGATTTTTTAAAATAAATTTATCCTCTTGATTAAAATAAAGTGTAATTAGCCCTAACTGACCAACTTTAATTTAACATAGCCCCATAAGATAGAACTAGCTCTAATACCCCAAAAAAAAACATATAAAAGATGCCAAATATTCTATTCATCAACAACACAATGCTTATAGATTGAAACTTGTAAGAGTCATACAATTACAAAGATGCCTTACATCCTTGCAACTCATTATATTGTGTTCATATCTAACAAAAATTTCTTTACAAGACTACATGCATATGATGGATTTAAACACTTCAGATTTCCTCTCTTTAAAGCTATCATGATTTCGGATGAGGCCATTTGTACAAACAACACCACATACTTCATAAGGCACCTTAACATAACCATGATAATGGACAACACAAATCCTTATAATCCAACTTGGAGATGTTCATTTACTTGAACACACAAAGCAAAAGCAAGTATAAATGTTTAACTTCAATTAAGCGTTGCTATTAATCTCCAATCTTTTCTAGCTTCATTCCATCAATGACATCATCCACATTCACACCACAAAAAACAAAACAATGCCATATTAATACCTAAGTTATCACTCCTTCATAAAACTAAAGCCATCATTGAAAAAACACCCACAAATCATAGCGCATTCCTGTAAATGATAAAAAAACAAAATAATGGATAATTTTCAACGTTTAAACAATGTCATGTACATTTCACATTCACACCTTTAAAAAGCAAGACATACTTATAGGTTACATTATAACCAAGGGCTAACTAACAATCAACTACCAATTTTGATCCAAGTTACCCAAAACTATGTCTAGATTTTAGTACTAAAACTAGAATCATAATTTTTGTTTTTTTAAAACCGGACCCATGACTAGAACCCAAATTTAGAATTTCTTTTTGAAGAAGCAAACTTGGATTTGGAATGGCTTTAATTTATTTATAGAACTGGAATCAATGATTATTAATAACAGTCAAAAATTGCCCAACACTGGTCTAGACTTTGTACTTGGTTTCTCCCTATTCCAATATTATCTTGGCCCCTTTCAATACATAAAATAACCATATGACACAATTGTAAAAAAAAACAAGGCAAAAAAACCCATGAGATGTGAGTCATGAAACCCTTTCTCCCCCTTCCCCAACCCCAACTTAAAAACCTAATAAACTTTGTAGAGTTCAAAGGAGGGACCCAATTCCATTTGAGGAGTATAATTTATGTTCTAAAGGGTGTGGAAGGCACCAATTTCCAAAGGATTATACACCATTTAATTAACTTCTCATCGTAATTGCAACATCTAAAGCTGGAGACCAAGAAAGTAACAAAGAATGTGAGTTTAAAAAGTTCAAATAACAAACAACCAACTTCCATTATTTGCAAAATTCACTTCACATTTGTTACATGCTCTTGGTAGTTCATTCATTAGTTTTTGGGTAGTTGAGATTAATTCTCAAATATTTATATTTAACCATGATGGAATTAAGATTAAGGTAAATCAATGTGCTCCCTACTTTTCCTTCTTGGTTTATTATCAGTTGTAATAAATAGTTGTAAATTCGAAATTTTAAAGTAATGTTAATGTGAACATTACCAAGTTTTGAATTTTAAAAAGTTAGGTAGATATCCACATGTACATAATACTTTGGAAGACCTTGGCTAATGCACCCCCAAACTCCTTGATAGACTCAACTGCGAGTTTAAAGGTGAAAATAATGGAAGGATAAGGAATTGAGGTACACTCCTTGGCTCGCAACACTTTGGGGGTAAAGGGGCATGCTGAAGCTTTGAGATGGGGATTAGGACGAGTGACAAGTGAGTCAATTATTCACACGGACTTGCACAAACTAAACAACAAGTTGGTTAGTGTGTAGTTGAAACACTTTTGGTGCACAAACAAACCACAAGCAAACATGGACTCACAAGATTGACCACAACCCGGATTCAGGGAAAGCCACCACCTTCCCCTTTATAGTATTTTTTATGCATGGCCAAGGGGCCTGCACCCAAATGTCATTTTGTCCTAGGACTCCCAACTTGGGAGTCCCAAAATTCCCGAAATTAGGACTCTCGCGATTTTTGGAAACGCATAACTTCTTGTGAAAACCTTTGATTGAGGTGAAGTCTAAAGAAAGTTGTAGCCCTCATCAAGAGTTTTCCAATGTTATGTGGCATGCCACCTGCGCGTAAGTAAATCAGGGTGATTATTTACTTTTAGTGGTTAGGAGTCAAATTGGCACTTTGACTCACGACCCTTCTTTTGGCCATAACTTCTATTTTAAGTATTTCAAATGGGTCATGCGAGCCCATTTTAGACATCTAAGTTTTAAAAGATTTCCAATGGTATAAAAAAAAATTTAATCAAATGAGTTTTGACCCTTGTAATCACCTTCTGAAATTCAGGAGTCCATAAGGACTCCAACTCCCAAAGTGGGAGCCCACTTGGGAGTGTGTGGGTTCATTCTTTCACATTCTCTTACACTCATTGGAGCATGAAATGTGACTCCTAGGTTTCATTTTTAACCGCACCTTTGTAAGCCCTTGCCTTGGTCACGAGCCCAAGGCTAGGGTTGTGACATTGGGTTACATACTCTCTTGTAAGAATTGGCTTTGGGGATCACAAAAAATAATTCTAACGTCTCCACCCCTCTAAAACTCTCTAAGTGTAAGTAACACAATTGACTAATCTTTAACATCATCATTCAGTGTTATTCTTAGAGTTAGCTATGTGTGTTAGTTTTATTTTTTACCCTAAGGAAAAGGAAACTCTTAAGACAACAAGAAAATTGACAATTGAAAGGAAACAAAGGAGGAATTAGGGAATAACAACTTGGAAAATGGGAGGATTATAGGGATCAGAGCCACTTGTAATAGTAGATGGAGAAGAAAAAATTAGTGGAAAAAATTTCAATTAGGGTTAGTTTTATTTTTTTTAGCATTCACCCAATGTTTTTGTTTTGGTTAAGGCTTTTGTTTCATTTTGAATTTATGTTCTAGTGGAACCATTGGGATTTCAGTGAGATTGACCACTAGACCAAAACTTATGGGTATCAATTTGTTAAAAAAAACTTTGGATTTTTTGTAGGTTTTTTTTTCAAAGGTTTAGGTGTTGTAACCCTAACATTGGGTTCATGACTAAGTGTGAAGTGCAAGGGCCCATGATGTTGAGAGTGTGTTTAGGTGTGAAACACACTCTCACAAATGGGGGAGAATGCAAAGGATGAAGCCCAATGACTTCCAAATGCACTCCCACTTTGGAGTTGCATTCATGTGGGAGTTATGAATGTTTTGAGCCTTGGTTGAAAAGGTAAACAAACACCAAATTGGGCCCCCAAGACACCATTAAAAAGGTCTTGAAACATAAATTTTTAAAGTGCCCTTGCATTGTTCATTTAGACTTGAGGAGTCCCAGGGAAAAGTGACATTTGGATGTAGTCCCAATGGAGAGGCGTAGAGCATATTATAGGGAAGGGAGTGGTGCCCCCTCCCAAAGGTTGCGGGCATGTAAAGCTTGTGCTTGAAGTTGTCCCTATTAAGTCCGTTGTACCATTTCCATTCAACTTACATTAACCACCCTCTTTCTTACTTGTGTAGGTTGATATCCTCTTCAACTCACACTTGTGAATTCGTCTTAGTCCCCATGTTGGAGCTTTAGCACGTCTCTTTTACCTCTAAAGTGCTACAAGCTAAGGAGCATACCCCAACTTTGTCTTTTTCCACTATTTTCACCTTCAGACTTACATCTAAGTCTTTCAAGGAGTTTAAGGGTGTGTCATTAGGTTCTCATGGTAAATGAAAAAGTAAAGTGGTTTTTAAAATGTGTGGGCTTATAATTTGAAGATAATATTTTTAATTGAAGAATTTGTCCGAAAAAAAAGAAACATTTTTTTTGTTGATGTTGTACATAATTATTAAAGTGGATTGGGATCTTTGTGAAGAGGGTATCTAGTCCACCATAATTGTCTTTAGGAAACTTTTGCACAACGTTATTTATTTCAAGTTCTCCAAGACTAGGAACAAAGAATCAAGCCTATAATGTTTTAGCATTAAAATGTTTAGGTTGTGTTGAACGCAACATAATAGTGATTGTGCCATTTAAACTTCTAATGAAGTTAAGGTTTGGCTTTGCCATAATGCCCTAGCCAAAGACCCCTCAAATAGTTTCTTATATTTATCCTTTTGATCCATTTAATCTTTTATGGTTGGCTTTGTAGATTTAAGATTGCCCTATAATAGTCGGTAGTTTTTTAATAAGTGGGCATGTGCTCTTATTAGGCCTCCTTCCTCATGGGCACCAAATGTCCCATGTCCCCTAGTTCATCATGTCGAATCAAACCTTGTCCTTCCCATTACCCATTTGTTTTATCATGTGCCACCACAGACCTAGTTTCCACCTCATCTCCCATGCAAACCATGCATCTTCCATCGATTCCCCTTCTTATTTTAATAAACCACACACCACCCACTAATTCCCTTTATTGGCCCCCAGCCCTTTATGTGAATGTGAAACCCTAATCTTGCACTTTTTCAAAGCCCCTTGATCATGCGCATGTAAGACCTTTTCCCCTTTCCATTCTACTAACCTTTTCAGTTGCACATGATTAGACCCCCCAACCTACCTTCATCTCCTCAACATGTTTGCAATTTCCCCTTAAAATCTTTTGCCCCACTTGTTGGCACCAATTTACCAATTGAGGGTTAACTCATCATTAGTGTTTTTATCAAACACCCAATTCATCTAATTCCCATGACTATCCCAATTCAATAACTTCCTTTGTTCCCACCTTGTTTACATTAGCTTAGACTTGGGTTTCATCTTTGGATGTTCTCAAGTCTTTTCATTTAGGCTTTTGTTGTCTTTGATTGTATAATTACATCCTTGTTGCTCTATGACATGACATACAAGTGGTGTTTTGTTTTCCATTGGATAAGCTTGCACAAAACCCCTATGATGTGGCAAATTGGCACTTGCTCCTTTTATTACCCTAATGGTGTTTCGCTTTGCCCCCTCATGGCAGGGTAGGGAGGCATAGGAAAATGCAAATTCATCTCAAGCATTTTCTAGCAAATAATTGGGAAAACTTGCAAAAAAAAATTTCTTTGCAAGTTTAAACTTTGGCAACAAGTTCAAGTTTAGTGCCTTTTCCCCAACATAAATGTCTTTTTTATAGTCTAGTTCTTGGACATGTAGGGGAATATTCTAAAACAACCCACACATTGGCACCATTTTCCCCTACACCCACGTCCTCTGACATCACCTAAGTTCTCATTGCATTACACCTTGATTTAGATGGCTACTTCTCATTTTTCCTAGAAAATTACAAACTAGACCAAGACCTTAAACTTTTTTTTGATTCCTTCAAACTAACATTCCAACACATGCCCCATTTGTCAGCAAGTGGTATTTTTGGGATGGTTTTTGAACACCTTCGGGATTGTTTTCACCCAGAAGATTCAACGAATGGATTCTTTTAGTTATTTCAACTTTGTTATCATATTGTTAAAAGTCACATCCCATTTCAAATTACATGTGTCCTTGGCGCGGCCTGCTTTTTAACCATGACCAAGCCTTTAGGCAAAATTCATCCCATTGTAATGGGGGAAGCACTATATCGACTCACAAGTTGCACCTTTATGCCTTCAATTTTATGACGCCTTTGTAACAAAATTTTCCCCACACCAATTTAGAATTATAACTAAAGGTGATTGTGAAGTAATAGTCCATGGCATTAGGTGCACCTTAAACCTTTACCTCGACTAGGTTGTTATTTAACTAGAAATGGCAAACACCTTCAATTTAGTGTCAGGAGGGGTCATATTTCAAAAACTTTGTGCAATAGGTGGAAACATCATGTAACTCATCCCTTTTGTTCATGCATGTTATGCATTTGAGTCTCCCCTGTCTTACAACCATCGTAATCGTGAAGATGATGTCACAGTCATCCCTTTTGCCATGGGAACCCGCCAAGGTGACCCCTTGGGAGGGGCATTATTCAGATAAGCCCATTTTAGGGCCTTGTGTTCTACAACTAATCATTTCTTTTCTTGGCTATTTCCTTCCATTGTAGATGACACTCACATCATAGGTCCCCTTTCTATTGTATCATTCGCATATGAACATTTTCAAACTAAATTCTATGTGATAGGTCTTTTTATCCAACTTCATAAATGTGTAGGATGATTGCTTTCTAGCCTATCGCCTGACTTCAACACCCCATCCTAGTTTCCAACCCCATTAGAAGGAATTATAATTTTGGGAATTCCATTAGGCATTTCATCATTCACATCATCCTTCATCAAAGATGCCCCTATTAGAAGATGTTCGACATGTGGATCTTTTTGTTAAAATAGGTGATGTTTAGATAACTTTTGGAATTCTAACTCATTGTTTCGTGCAATGGCTTTCATATTTTTTATGATGTACACTTCTTTCTTCCACCTTCATAGAGTCTTTCATTTCTTTTAATTCCTCTTTCCTTCAAGTGTTTGGGCACTTTTTAGGTTCAAGATCCTTTAAAAACCTCAAAGGACTTTTAGCACATAAACAAGTTTCTTTCCCAATAATTTTCGGTGGCATCAAGTTCATACTGATGACCACCATCACCTTAATAACCTATTTAGGGAGTTGGGCCTTTATAACCTCAATCATAATTATTAAGTTTATAATTGATCAAAATCTCGTCCTTCTTGAAGCTTTAACATGAATCGACAATAACACCTTCCCTTTCTAGTAAAACCCCAAGGTGGCATGTGATTTCCTATCGCTCGTAGTTCACGCATGTCTTCATTTGTTTGAACAATTCATTGAACAACAAATGGTTCGACTTCAAGATTACATCTAGGAATGTCTCCATCATCATACCCTTTTTAGAATATTTTTCAATGGGATATTTGAAGCCCATCGTGCTCGAATTTTATCATGTTCTGGCCCAAGGGTAGGGTGCTTGGCTTATAATTTGACCAATCTTCCCAAGTTTTCAACTAGCTTCTTCGATTTTTCCCACAATGCTTCAAATACGACTTAGATTGCCCCATCATCAATTGCAAGTATCCCTTGATGTGTGTGCACACATTACATTGACCTTATGGGTATCCACCTCTTATGTTGTGTTCATGGCAACGATCGCATAGGAACCCATGATGTAATTTGCGAGACCCTTGCTACCATTGTGCAGGATGTTGGCTTTCACGTGGGGTGAGAACAATTACATGTGCTTCCTTCAAACACAATCAACTCTTCCCATCGACAAGTCAACATTATATTCACCAAAGATGGCATTCGCACTTTAGTCGATGTTGTTGTTGTTGATCCAACACAAGCAAATTTATTTCCCCGATCTTGTGCCACCCAAGGATTTGCTACTTTTGATGCAACTCAAGCCAAAAAATGATGTTATCGCAATTGACACCATGTTGATTAGTTCTTTCCCCTAGTAATGGAGGTATTTGAATGTCTACATAAGCAAGCAAATGTGTTTTTACACAATTGTGCCAATGCCATTTGGAGTTGGAAAGGACCAGAGGGCCTTCTTCTTTTTGTCTTGATTACTTTTTTTTTGACAAAAAATTTCAATCATATTGCAAAGGCTGCAAGCATCCTCCATCTTAAGTTGAGTGATAGCCATAAGCCTAACTACTTCCCGACTTCCATCCCTTCTGGACACATCTCCCATCTCCGCAACTGACTTATTGCAAGCATTCAATTTTTTATATGGAAAAACACGACCGACCTATTACTAGTGATCAGTTTTTGACCTAGTTAGGTTTTGACATCTAGTTTGAGCTAACTTGACATCATGTAAATTCTCCCTTTTCTTTTTTCTTATCCTGTTGTACATTTTCCTAATCTACAGTGTGTCTATCAATAAAGTTTTGCAGGGTTGCACACACTTTGGTTGGTTGCAAACCAACCACGCTTGCCCAGGTTTCTGTGTTTCAAAAGTAGATCGAACAAAAGAACCAATGGTTGAGGTGTTCAAGCCCATGTGAGAAAAAGTGTTATGACTTTGGGACTAAACTTGAATGTAAGGGAGTTGTGCTGCCTTTTCATGTACTTAACAAGTCACAATGTCTGAGATTCTTAGATTGTTATTTGAGGGCATTTCCCAAGCACAATTGTCCTTATTAGGTGTAGGAAGGCAGTTTTATAGAATCTTGTCTTTACAAGTGAAAATTATGGACTAGGTGACCAGGAAGAGCACACTTTACCTTGAGGCACTTTTACCTTGAGGCTTGAATAGTCAAGGCATCTCAGCATGGATAGCCACCGACCTTAAGCAGATTATTAGACATAACCAATTGTACGGCAGTGTTGGGGTTCAGGAGTTATCAAACAAAAAAGAGCATGAGTTATGAGATTCAGCCAACCACTGGCGAAGAACATGCAAAAAGGAATTAGGAAAGTATGAAAATATCAAAAGGCAGCAACATACGTAACATAATTGGGGGAGCTCTTATCCAATGGTGTGTTTCCATGTTATTGAGAACACTCCTTCTTATTGGAATTTCTCATTCAGCATTTGTTTGCTCCTGGGTTACCCATTTTGTAAACCTTCCTACTTACCCCTTCCCTTACCTACCTAGGCAACTACTAACTACCTATGTAAGTAGGTAAGTATCATAGCTATAAAGGAAGAGAAATGTAAATCGTTACTATGTAAGTAGGCAAGGCACTTGGTGACTAGCCTACCACTAGGTAAGTAGATGAAAGTGGTTCGTTGGTACATAACTAACCACTGTACCATGGTTAGCTATGGAACTGAAATACAACAAAGAAGTTTTTCGTGTTCACACCACATCCATCCTGGTGCCTGGCTGGGTGTTGGTTCACCTGGTCGACTATGACGAATGTGGCTGAATTATGCTGCTTCATGACAGGGCATGATAGTCATTTGATTTGAAATGTTTTTGGAATCAATGAACTGTAGGTTTTGATTCCATCAAAAAAACCTTGAGGAATGGATGAATTCCTTGAAAGAATTGGCAAAGAACTGATGGTTATAAAGGTTGTTATTTGAGACTCTGGTTACCTACATACCAGAATGTGATCTGAAGACAAACCTGATGATGATGTAAAGAAGAAGTGAATCCAACTTTGCTGATTTTGCTTCTTTGTTAATTAGACTGGGAATGGAACCCAATGTGGAGACTAGACTGGATGCCAAAAACAGGGGAGGACTTTCCAGATAAAGTTTTTATTAGCAAATTTTGAAGGTGATGTGTGATTGTGCCACTTTAATTGTGGCTGCAGAAGATCCAAAAAAGTTCACATCATGGAAACAGGTTCCATCATGGAAGCAATTGTGCTCAGAAGTGGCCATGACCTTGTCCCCAATGAGCACAAAATCTAGTTTGATACACATTCAGTGATCTCATACATAGTACATATCCAAGTACCTTGTATCTCTGTCACTCACCCTCCCTTCTTTTATTTATACACCATTTATTGAAAAAGGTGTGTGCATGTGTGTCTGAGACCATTTTTTTTTTCTGTTTATAAAACTTACAAGCTATGAACAATTTTGGCAGAGATTTTGCAGCAATTGTCAGTGGTGCAAAATGTCGCATAAAGTGGGGCAGTTTGCTGTGTTTGTCTTGTCATTGTGTAATGGCTCTTCCCCCTTATGGCACAAGTTCAAAGCAGCAACAGTTGTTCTCTATTTGCAATGGAATTCTTTTGTCCTTACCAAACAAGCCCACAACAGTTGAACACAACTCACAGGAACAGGTGGTGGTGCACATTCATAATCTCACCTTCAAAATGTGAGACCAAATGAAAACCTATGTATTTTATAATGCTTCAGCCCCTTTTGTTTAGTTCAAAGTTCAAACCAGTGTTGGGCAGGTACCCACCAGTGTTTTTTTTTTCATTTTTTTCATATTAAAAATTTGGAAAAATATAACAAAAAATTAGAAAAATTAGTTGAATCTATGCTAAAAAAACAAAAAAATTCCAAACTATTCCCAATTTCTTTGTCGAAAATTAGCAAAATTTTGCCAGGAAAAAAAACACTGGTACCCACTCGAAAACTTCAGTTCTGGTTTCAGATAAGAACCGTCAATTCTGGTTACAGCTAGTAAGAACCAAACTGGGACTTTCTCTAGATGGTAAGAACCAAACTGGAACTGTCTCTGATTTTCAAAATCCAGTATCAGAATTGAAACCAATTTTTTTTCTTTTTTTTGAGAATTGGATTGAAACCAGGTTAGCAATTTGATTTATGTGTGTTACCAGAACTGAGATACATGCTTTTGAAAAAAGAAAAGAAATAGTGATTAGAATCGGGATTATCCAGAGGTTAACTTGCATTAAACCTCTGGTTCTAGTCTGGGTTAATATGAAATGGATCAGAACCAGATCTGATTTTCAAAACCAGATCCAGAATTTATGTTTTTGAATAGCCAGACTCCAAACTGGATTCTCGGTTCCATTTATGTGTAGAATCGAAACCAAGACACAGTTGTAATTGATTTTTCAAAACTGGAACCAGAGGTTCTTCATAAAAGTAAAGAACCACTCAACACTGGTTTTCAATTTCCTGATGAAGAAGCCAGGGTGATGAGCATCCCTGGGCAGATTTTGACTCGATCCACAACATTATTTCAAGGAACTCTTATAACTGTAGTCAGTAGACATAAATGTGGCAACACCCTCCAGAACCAAAAAAAAACCAATTTTCTGTGTCTTTTAGGCGAATTGTTTTCACAAAAAAATTTACAACAGAATGAATATTTTCAGAAAACTGTGTCACCTTTTGACAATATTTTCGCCCAAAAGAACTGACTGGTTCAAACCAGGAACAGTTGAACTCACTTGTCACAGTAATACCAGATGAATGATCCTCAGAATGTGAGACCAAATGAAAACTACATTTTGTAGTTTTCCATCTATAAGGGTTCTTCGCCTTATGGCAAGTTCAAATGTTCAAATCCGGCAACAGTTGAACTCACACTTCACATTTAACAATTGGTGAGCATTCCTCAAAATGTGAGACTAGATGAGAAATAATTGTTCCTTACTCTCTCCCTTATAGGGTCCCTCAAAATTGGGGACCAAAGAAAAACTGTTACATTAGAGTTATCCTTAAAGTCAGGTGATCAGAGGGTGAGAACGGCCAGTTTCGACATAATAGGGCATCAAACGCGTAACTGGGAATGAAAATTTTACAAAAGGAAATAACTGGGACCCAAACTAATTTTGGTGCTAAACGAAGTTTCATCCTGTGTTTCCTTTTACCTGAGCGCCTGCACTACTGCTACATATATTTTCACTGTTCCTACCTGTACAACTACTATAATTACTCTTGAACCTTGTGCATTAATGCATTTCATACCCAGATTTAATAAAATTTCCTTACTTTGGGGATACCACTAAAAGAGGGGATAGGGGGGCGAAAGCAGAGGAGATAGGAGGTGAAACAGAGGGTGACTTTTAGGATAACTCTATTACCTTGGGTGCAAAATTGGGACCTTCCATAAGTGGAAACTCCCTGTCTGCTTTAGAAGGGAAATTCTGTCAGGGGAGGGCTACAACACTGTCCGGAAGTCTCTCCCTCATACTGGACCAAAAACCAACCTTCTTCATTACAAGCAAGTGTGTGTATTTTTTTTATTTGGTGCAAAAATTCACAAATGCAGAATTTTTTTTATTATAGGAAAAGTGGAAAAAAAAAAACTATAATTTTAGGGTTTCTCTAACCAAAATTTTCAACCTTTTGAAACTTTCTGATTTGCCAGATTTTCCATTAACAGACATGCCTGCTACAAATACAGGTAACTGGCAGCCTGCTAGAGTTACAGTGCCTGCTATGGTACAATGCACCTCCATCTTGTTATGGAATTGATCACCACTGAGTTCTGACTCTCTGCAACACATAATTGGAAAAAAAAAAACACTTATAACAAGCTTTTGGAGGCTTGGCCCCTTAGGAACTGTTTTTTTTGGTCCAGATTCAGGATAATAATATAAGGGGTGAGGCTTTAGAGTTATTGGATGAATGTAATAAATGGCCTGTTTCAGGGGGCAAGAAGTTTTATAGCCTGTATTGATTGAAGTCATCCATTTATTAAAAGGAAAGTAGTTTGTTTTGTTTTGTTTGTTTGTTTTGTTTGTCACTTTGAGATCTCCTAATCCACAAGGTGCCCAGTCACACTGTCCTCTTGGTACTGTTGGAAAGCCCTCATTAAGTGGGAGATATTGATTTTTGAGTATTTTTTGCCATTAATTTAATTTAATTTAATTTAAATTTTTTTTCACAATTGGGGTTTTTCCTCAAGATCATGTTCACACTGGACCAATGGCAGAGGCAACACTAGTAGGTCCTGAAGTATTATGTTGAGGTTGTCATCTACTTACATAAAGGCATGTTCAATGTATAATGTTACATGTAAATTAGTGTACAATGTGTGAAGTTTTACTCAAGTTTGGTTACTCCAATGACTATGATTCATTAGAATTAGTTCAGTTAGGATAATTGTAGGTTCCATAATTTTTCCTTTGGACAATTCCAAACTAGAATTTAATTAATTAATTCCCAAATATAGAGAAATAGAAAAACATTTTTTAATTTTTTTGTCATTTTAGAAATTAAATTCGAAACACCATAATCATGAGTAGATTTTCAATTCTTTTTGTAATTATTTGCATCTCATGTCTTTTCAATTGAATTTGGATTCAACTTAATTAAATTTTAAATTCAATCAATTTGGGTACCAAGTTGCTACACACTACCAATGATGATCAATTAATGAAAAAAATGAATTGATTTTGTAAAATTTAATTTCCATTCAAATGAAAACATTAAATGACATTGCATGTGACACCTTTTCATCCCTCTTTACATAGGAATTGGTTAAAGAGATTTTAATTTGGAACTATCCAAAGGACAACTTTTAAAAATTTCATTCCTCTTTTTCCATTCCTCTTTACCTAGGAATTGGCTAAAGCTATTCTAATTTGGAACTATCCAAAGGACAACTTTTGAAATTTAAAGTCCTATTGTCTAAACTAATTTCAAAAATTCTTTGTCCTTGGATTTAAATTTGTATTCAAATAAATTGAATTTCATTCTATTTATCTAAAAATATTGTTGTCTATTTGTTTGTGTTGTTCATACTTATCTCTCCAAGCCTAATTACCTCATTCCTTTCTTAATAACTATCTCACTCCTTTCCTCTACTTATTTATGAGTATATGAAAACGCAAATTAACACGTGCATTTTCATGTCCATGTTATTTAAATTAAAATAATTTAATAACCTACCTTTTTCAAGCTTATCGACATGAACAGGAAAAATCAAAGCATAAATAATGCTGAACTTTTAGAAACCAATAATGGAAACATAAAAAGAAAAAACCAATTAGGGTAGACTGGCCCATCACTGATTACCTGCTTATGACCAAACATTTATTTATATCTTCATCATATGTGCTTCAAAATTTTGAGTGATTTAAAATTTTATGGGAGCATTATCTCAAGCTTTAGAAACCATCTTTGGAGTGCAAAGGAAAAGGAGGAATGAAAAAATAACAAGAAAAATAAGCATACCAACTTACAAAACACTTTTTTCTTCTTTTTTTCTTCTCTTTGGACCCCTCCTACTTTCAAACCTGGTAACTTTCTTATCTCTTATTCCTTTTAAATGATTTAAAGTGATATAGGTGCACCACCTGAAATTCTACAAAATCACTCTTGAACTCTAATAGCAACAAAGCGACATACAAGGAATTTTTTGGGTGTTCGGGAATGGCTTTGATAGTGTTTGGTGGTTTGCTTTTTTGAGTTCCTCACCCCCCTTCACTTTGGGAGGGTCATAACTTTGTCATTTCTAATCCATTTTCAACAGTTGTTGATGTGTCAGATGTGCCAAGAGAAGGGGTTCAAGTTTTGTTTGGACATCAGAATCAATAAATAGAGCTCTCCCCTGAGATCTGGCCTGCCCTGAGCACTTAATGATGTTTACTCATTGGCCAGTCTACCCTAAAGGGGAGAGGAGGATTTTGATTAGTTTTGAATTGAGCAATACACTTTGTTCAGTTCATAATTGCATGCAACATCATTCAAGGTATTTATTTGAATGGAACTTAATTTCCACAAAATTGGGTGATCATCACTTGTAGTGCACACCACAAAGCCCAAGTTTGATAATACCAATTACCGAAATTCCTTGGCAACTTTTGATACTAATTATATCATTTATAAAAATGTTTTTAAGTTTTCAAAAAAAAGATTGTGAAGGAAAATGGAGAGTCTACTTGAAATTTCAAGAATATTATATTTTGAACACGGAATCTTCAAATTAATTAATTATTCAGTAGACATGTATTGAAGAACACACCTATATTAGGGTATCTGACTTCCATCAAATCCTGGGAAGGGGAAAGGCACCCCCCAAACAAAAGAAACTATTCCTATCATTTTATCCTTTTCATAGTTGATTTTCATAATTCATTGTCCTTGATAGTGCAACGAATAGCACAAGGCGTAAGTTTGGTAAATTACATTCTCAATTTGGGCATGGACAGAATGCATATCAACCATCAGAAAAAATGTTAATTTTCCACAGATGTTAGTATGAACTCAAAACTGGGGGAATCTGTAACATGTTACTGACTGCAGCCTGCCTCCTTTACTATGGCAGAGCATCACTCATTGTTGAACTTGATTTTTGAAAACAATTGTCCCTTTGTTAGGGGATCAATAGCATCAACTGTTCCTACTTCTGATCCGTTCATAGGCCACAAAAATCGTGAGTTTCAGTGTGCACCTTAGAGCACCTGTGATGAGTTTTTGCATTGAACATGACAATGGCCATGGGTGTCACAGGCTCAATCCTCCCCATCCTGGTTTTCCTCCTTGAAAAGCTTGATCATGTCATCAATTCGTAGAATTGTAATCACTGCTTCTGTTGCAAACTACAGAAGACCACAGAAACCAAAGAGAGAAGTCAGCACAGGACTACTGCAAAGATTACCAAGTTGGAACATCTTGATGTGACCGAAAATGCATATGGATACTGCTAAAATAAATCTAAGCAATTTATTAGTTGTATCCACAAAAATCTCAGGCCTTGTTTAGAGATTGAAGATTTATCATCAGATGGTGCAAAGTGGTGAATTGGATTTAAGGCAAAATGAACAGTCACAGAAAATGCAGATAGCCAGTGATCATGACGTCTGAGACTGTTTTTCCTCTACAACCATATAAGGCCTTGTTTCAGTTCGAAATTTGTGCAAAAAGTCATTTAACATCCAAAAGGAACTGGTTAGGAAGGAGAGACCTGGATAATCTTCAGTTTGCTCATAGAGGGCTCAATTACCCCAGCTTCTACATTGTTCCTTACAACTCCTTTGATCAAGTCCAACCCAGTTCTGTAAAAAAAATTGAAGCAGTCAGTACCTAGAGAACTAGAAGTCTGGACACTAAAATTGGAGGCAAATACTGCATTCCTTCGCAATGATGTAAACACCTCACATACGATAACACTGAGACCAACCATGTGACCTGTTTACTATTGGAAGTACAGATGTCTGGTATCAGTTTTCGGCTTGGACCACGCATGACCTGGTGATCTAAGCTACCTCCCTTCTGTGGTGAGCCCCTGTACTCCCATAGACGGTTCAAATGAATTCAAAAACCTAGATAATGTGCCAATTGATGATAAAGGCCTCTCCATGCATACTGCTGCAACATTCTCTGGAAGTCTTGAGTAAACTTTGAGTTTACATAATGGTAGCATTTTCCTAGATCCCTTGGAGACATACCCAGAAAGGTGCTGCTTATCAACCTTTGTCTGAGCATTGTGGTGATAAGCACACAGTTTTCCAAGTAGACAGAGAGTGCTGCCTCTGCTGCTCCACCTCCAGCTACCACCATATTAGATTCCAATGTCCATTTGACAATGCTCAAAGAATCGTGAATGGAGCGTTCCATCTCATCTAGCACGTGTCATTTGCTCCACATAATAAGATTGAGACCTATCAAGAAAAAGCACATCAAGCTTCACATATTGACTACCTGACAATCAAAGTCAAAGTTGAGTCATAAGGTGAATTACCACTAACATAATCTTAGATTCAGTCTTTGAAATCACCATCTACCCATTAGAAGAGATCAAATTGGCCATTTAAGTTCTTGGGACAATCAGGAAGAGGTACAAAAATCCTGGATAGAATATGTCCAGAAAGTCAGTGCAGAAGACACAAGGCAGGGGAAAATCTGGCTTCAGGGCACCTACCGCTCTTGAGCTTTTTGCACCCTTGATGAGGATGACATCATCATCAGCCACCCTCTCCTCTACCACCTCTTCAGCACTTCCAAGTGGTGCTGCATCAAATGTCTCCCCACCTTCTATGTCTGCAAAGGTAATTACCTGTACTACACCACCCAATATTCAGCAATTTCCTCTCCAAACTAAATTTTTTGTCTCACGAGTTGTCCCAAGCATTTTACTTACAATGGTCAGATAGCATCAGGATAGCAGGGAACACAACACACATGAACAACATCCTCAAAAGAACAGAGAACTCCTCAATACTTACACAACTTAACTCAAACTGAAAAGAATTGAAGTGATGGAATTTCAGATATAACAAAATAACAGCAACCAAACAACAAGCATGAAAAAGATGAACCCCAGCCCCAGAGAAAATAGAAACAAAGACCAAAAAACAAAATTGAGGAGCAGTTTGAATGACAGCAACAGTTGTACACATGTTCAGGAACCTTTGGCATCAATAGCTACAATACTTGCCCATTGACTTCATCAATTAACAATGGACATAGGTTGATGTCAAACATTAACCAAAAGACTGAGTTCATGACAAACCCAGTAGTAACAGGAAACTCAGTAATGATGCTGGTTAGCTCAAGAAATCTTGAAAGAGAAAGAGAAGACCAAAAGATGGATATTAGGAACAAATAGTCCATGTGCAAATCTTCTACAGATGACTTAAGGATAACTTTTGAAGAAAAACTGGACAGGAATCGGACTCAATAAGATAACCCAAAAAGTCAAAGAGAAGAGGTAGAAGGTAAAAGACTGCATAATCGGTGCACTTTGGGATACCAACTGACTCACCAAACAAGAGGAACAAGTTATCTAACAAGAAATGAAGCCAAGAATATAAACTGCAGCATTAACTTCCTCTGAATTAACTTATACTCATATCTAAGACATCTTCAAAAGAACAGAAATTTTCTCAATGCAAGTTTGCTCAAATATTCATCGTCATACTGCTGCAGTTTCTACAAAAAAAAATCTGCAGTTAATGAAGAAATGAGAAAATTAGACCCAATGAGTTGAAGGTTTTTGATCTTCAGACCTGAGTTGCACCAGTTGCCTTGGCAACGTGCCTCATATCCTCCTTACTCACACGCCTCACAGCAATGGCATTGGCCTCCACAAAATACTGCACCCAACATTCAACCCAAAGTTCAACCTTAAAGAGTCTCACCTTAAAATTCAACCATAAAAAACCCATCATAAGAGATGTTGTAACTCTGACCTTAAGTGCCATATCACCAATGCCCTAAGTTCTGAGAATCACATTAGCACCTGCCTTCAAAACCTTCTCAATTTGTTCTTTTGTGATATCAGCTTCCCTGTGGCATGTAAGCATACAAAAAACTTTACAAAAGAGTGAAAAATGTAACAACATGCACATGAGTGAAATCACATGTTACTGCACCCCAATTTCACCAGCTCCAATTATGGACTTTAGGCTACAACACATTTTGGTAAAAGACAACATTTTAAGTTACAAAACCTGGACTAAACTCTCCATAATGCACCAGAAACTAACTCAAGACTGGAAGAGAAAGGATCAGCTGCACTCTCTGCTGATGAATTTTCTCCAGTTCCCTTGGATCAATTACTAAAACTTGAATCCCCATTTGCATTTTTGTCCACTGCAGATTGACATCCAATCATGCTATGCGAGCTGGGGCCACATGCTTGAGCATTCCCTGGGCAGCTCTACCAGTGTTCAGGGCATAACCATTCAGGAAATAACTCTCTTTTGCACTCTTTCCATGAGCCTTGAGAAGCCTGTGCATAACACCCACCACAATGATAAGCAAAAGGCAACCAAAAATTAAGCTGGTATCCTTAAAAGCAAATAATGCACATTGCAGAAGATTCAATATAACACACCTTGATAGGGTACTTTATTTCCCCCTTGTCATTTGTGGTTTTCACAGCTAAAACTGCTTCCACCACCTGTAACAGCAAAGAAAAACTTATTAGAAAGCTGTAGCAAAAATTAAGTCTAGTATATCTCCATGACAGTAGTCGCAGAGAAAAGATAAAGTTCAAAGAAAGCTTGCCATTTTTGCAAAATAGTCACTGTCAGTCCCAATAATCTTCAAAGACATGCTTGTTTTGGCAGAGTTGATCAGTGATTCTTTACCCAACTTCTCTACCTGCACAATGAGTGGTATCAATGCCCTTCTAATCTGGTGCAGCTGAAAACCAAACAACACAGAAAGTTGACCTAGTATGAAAAAAAACACCAAAATTTGGGAAATCTTGGCACAGAGAATGACAACTGGCATACCTTGATGGCAAGTTTGTCATCAATATACTTACATGCCTCCTGCATGGCAAGCTGCAGAAGCCAAATTGTTGCACCCAATGAATTTATGAAAATATGTTTGAAACACAACTGACAGAGTTGGAAGTAGGCATAGTGGGGGGTCTTGTCCTCTCAAACCCAGGGGCATGTTGAGCCAACAGTACTGCTGTCTTGAACTATCACTATCCCATTGGGACAATCCATATAACCAACACATGCATCAAGCAGGACATCCCCTCCCCAACTGAGTTTGGAAAACTGCAGCTTTGTTGGGTACATGAGAAAAGAAGCTGTGTGAAACACTGTAGTGATGAGAAGTGCTATGAGGTTGCAAAAAGCAATGCAAAAGAGTCGCCATGGAATCGTTCCTTGAAAGAGAGCAAACAATAAGTGTCATTCAAAGAAAATAGAGCAAGATTTATACATCTGACTTACATGAAATCCACTTATTATTGATGTGGGGTGGATCTTGTTTCTGATGAGGTTGTTGGCTCGCTGCAGATACCAAGAGGATAAAAAGACAAGTCAGATACTGGGCGGAAGGATAATGCTCATCCTTCCTTTGCAATGCTCTGTGTTTAATCCACAACTGCAACTGCAATTGTGACCCACACACCTTCAAGAGCTCTGCTTCAATGATTACCACAGAAGTAGTTCCATCTCCCACCTCACGGTCTTGCAATTCTGCAAGACCCACTAGAACCTGCAGACAAAATGAGTTTCAAAAGATTTTCAGTACTTGTGACAACTTATTAGCATTTCCAATGGGCCCTGATTTGGTTGATGATCTACACATATCTTCACAAGAATTGAGAACTTCTCCATACTTGCAGTCTCAAGAATAGAAATTGAGTCATGAGTATACAATACAGGTATAGAGATTGCAGATCCAACAACATGTCATTTAAAAGGAGAAAAGCGAAGATAAAACCTAAAAAAAATTGCAGGAAAACAAAACACTATGAAGGTACCTGTTGTGTCTGATCCATCAAAACCCAAATAAAATGTCAAGAATGAATGCAATTGTAACCTACATGTCTCACTCACAATGTATCAGACCATCACCTTCAACAGCAACATGTGTGGTATTGACCAGCTACCAGAACATCCACACTGACGGATGACATCCATAGTATTGGGAAGTGGGTAGAAGTTGATATCTTAGCATGATGATGAGATTCTACTCCTGTTGCCATGATGATCACATGTTGCCACGTGAATTGATGAGTAATAAACCCAAGGAATCTGTGAACACTAAAACCAAGGAATCTGTATACCTTGAATGTTGTCATGCATGTCTTGACGATGAGGAGCATGTCATTATGTTGGCCATCCAGGGCCCCAGATTTGAGACCAGAGGTGGTTTTTGCAGGAAGTAAGAATAAGAATTTGTTTGCTCCTGATGGAACTTAACCTTTGGAACATGATTTTGAACACTGCTTTCCCCACAGCTATCACTCTCTTTCTTTTACCTCTGCAGCAGGATGCTCCACCTCCAGCATTCTCAGAATAGTAGCTCCACCATTTGTTATGGTGACATCTCCAATATCAACAACAAGCATCTACAAACAGATGAGCCACAAACAATGTTATGCAACACCATGGAACTTGGACGGAGACAAATAAGATAATGCTTGTTCTTTCTTCTCTTTTGCAATTTGACAAGAAAAAAGAAAAAAAAACTCAGCCTACTCCAGTGTATGGATGTCACTACAATCTCATCTCATCAGTGCTCATTGCAAGAAGCCTTAAACCTTTAACTGCTGCAAGCCCCAAGCAAGATGGAGCAACTACAAAGGTTTCCAATTCAGGACACGCCAAAACAGAAGAAGAAGAAGAAGAAGAAGATGGGCACCTTGTCAAGGCCAACAGGGCCTATTGAGCTTTTCACTATACTGGCGATGGCTTGGCAAGCCATGACTGCATTATTGACATCCAACCCCGGGACACAAACAATAAAATCCCTCAAAATCAGCCACAGTAGTGCAAACAAGAACAAGAAGAGCCAAAACGTCTCATAGCACCGCAAAAACGCTGAACACTGATGAAGACTGCTCCCTCCTCCTTCGCAATCAACAAACCATCACCAATAGAAGATCAAGTCTCTCAGCGCCATAAGTAAGCTAATGCTTCCACAACTACCGTTAGCAAGTGGGAAAACAAAACCAAAAAAAAAGCAAGTAGAAACAGAAGTCCTAGGAGGTAGTCCTAATGCAAGTCCGTTACCGTTTTGCGTGCGGACATCTTGTCCGGTCTGCCGATCTCCCAGAATTTCAAGGTTGTTCTGCCACATATTGCGCTATTCAGTTACGCCAGAAATAAACCTGTTCTGTTTGATTGTTTGTTTTTTTGTTTGCTGCTGTTCCCAAAACAGATACACTACTTTCAGCTCCTGGTTCTTGCGACAACAAGCTAATCTAGCGTACGTGATCCACCTATAGCAAAGGACAAGACTTCGAACCGCAAGGACTCGCGGAAAAGGCGCGAAGCTGGCGGGAAGAGGAAGGAACAGACAAAGACGAAGCAAGAACAAGAAGAAGAAGACTCTTCTTTCTCGTCTGTTTCTTTCTTTCTTTTTTCTCAATTTTCTGATGTTGATCAAGTGGCGATCATCTGAAAAAATCGTAAGCACACTTTCATATTTTAGGCAATTGAGGCGATTTTGGCTATTTTTATTTTAGAAGCTCGTTTTTTATATAGCCAGATTTGGCGAAATTCAAAACATGAAATTAAAAAAATCTTTAGCACACTTTCATATTTTAAGCAATTGAGGCGATTTTGGCTATTTTTATTTTAGAAATTCGTTTTCTATATAGCCAGATTTGGCGAAATTCAAAACATGAAAATAAAAAAAATATTAAGCACACTTTCATATTTTTGGCAATTGAGGCGATTTCGGCTATTTTTAATTTTTAAATTCTTTTCTTCAATATATAGCCAAATTTGGCGACTTTCAAATATCAAAGTAAAAAAAAATCTTAATCAAACTTTCGTATTTTAAGCAATTGTGCCGATTTTGGCTATTTTTATTTTAAATTCTCGTTTCTTTGTATATAGCCAAATTTGACAACATTCAAAATATGAAAATTTTAAAGATAAGAAACGAAATTTTAAATCAAGAATAGCCAAAATCACCACAATTGCCTAAAATATGAAAGTGTGCTTAAGGCTTATATTTTGAATGTCGCCAAATCTGGCTATATTCAAGAAACGAGAATTTAGAATAAAAATAGCCAAAATCGACACAATTGCTTAAAATACGAAAGTTTGATTAAGATTTTTTTTTTAAACAAGGAATTTGTTATTCAAAATCTTTTTCACAAAGTGACAAAAAAAATTGGCCAAATGTTCTTGATCTATGTAACTCTTATTATAGACTTAAGTTTTTCCAAAATTGACATAACTACATGCAGGGAAAAAAGAAGGGGAAATTTTACAAAGGAAAATTAAAAGCAAAAAAGGTCGGGCCAAATTCATCTGGGCCCAAGACCAATGTTGGGCAGGAATTTGATTTTTTAATAACCACCATTCTAAAATTTTACAAATATTGTGAAAACCAGAGAACCATCAAAATCCAGTTTCCTTTGAATTTGAGAAAGAATCAAAATGAGATACCCACTACCACTGGTTCCAGCTATTTCAAACCCCCTCAAAAGAACCTTCAGTTATAAGGGCGGGTATATGATTTTATTTTTTTCAATTTAAAAAAAAAATCATGTTGAATTTATGGGGAGCAGATTCTTTGCTGGTTTTTTTTTAAAAAACCTTCAGTTATAAGGGCGGGTATATGATTTTTTTTTTTCAATTAAAAAAAATTCGTGTTGAATTTATGTGGAGCAGATTCTTTGATGGTTTTTTTTTTAACATAATAGAATTGTGGTAATGAGAACCTAGGAACTAGCTTCATAACTAACGGTCAAGGATCTATTCCAGTGGGCACTCATGGCATAAGAACTGTTGATTCCAATTCCGGCTAGTAAAAAACACCAGGTCTGATTTATGGAACTGGAACCTGATTTAAGTGGACCTGGAACTGGGTTTACCAGTTCTATTCGTGTGTGGAATCGAAATCAGAACTTGAACTGATGGGAAGAAATGGCCTAGAACTGGCGGTTACCTGTCAGTTCTAGTCCTAGTCAGGGTTAATCAGGACCAGGCTGAAACTGGATCTGATTTTTGGAACCAGAACCAGAAATTGGGGAGGGGGGAGGAGGCGGATAACCGGACCTAGTTCTCCTTGGGGTTAATGAGAACCAGATTGG
>Ga0116231_10003412_pt1 | contig 33065 bp, 26 predicted proteins | sample S1TSphgellanicum_2_FD_89695 | JGI IMG/M metagenome (GOLD analysis project Ga0116231, IMG submission 89695) | Host-associated microbial communities from peat moss isolated from Minnesota, USA - S1T2_Fd - Sphagnum magellanicum MG | ecosystem: Host-associated > Plants > Peat moss > Unclassified... | reverse complement strand
GTTTCGGGACTCCTCCTTGGGAGTCCCAGGACAAAAAGCCATTTGAATGTGGGTGCCGCGGAGAAACACAAAGTATACTATATGGGGGAAGGTGGTGGTTTCCTTTGAGTTTGGGCCGTGGTGAATCAAGTGAGTCCAGAGTTGCCCATGGCTTGTCCTAGCACCAAGGGCGTTCTAGAATGTGAACTAACCAACTTGTTGGTTGGTTTGATGCAAGTTCAAGTAAGTGAATAGCTTGTCACTCTTCTTAGTCCCATCCCGGAGCTTTAGCATGCCCCTCTACCCCTTTTAGTGCTAAGAGCTGGGAGCATGCCTTGAGTCCCCAATAATTTTGCAACTTGAGTAACTTAGGCCCAACTTGGGGTTAACTAGGGACCTGAGAGTGCGTCACTTGCAACTTTGGAGACCCATAACTTTGTGTACAGACCTCCAATTGAGATGAGGTCCAAATCAAAGTTGTAACCCTTGTCAAAATCTTTTCAACAGTATGTGGCATGCCACCTGAACACAAGGAAATTAGGGCGATTCTTGACTTTTAGTGGTCGGGAGTCAAATTGGCAATTTGACTCCCGACCCCTCTTTTGGCCATAACGTATGTTTTAAGTGCCCAAATGGGTTATGCGAGTTAATGTCTACATTCTAAGAGATTTCCAATGGTATAAGGAACTCTTCAATCCAATGAGTTTTGACCCCTACAATCGCCCTCTGAAAATTTGGGAGTTTATTGAGATTCTAACTCCCAAAATGGGAGCTCACTTGGGAGTGTGAGGGTTCATTCCCTCACACTTTCTTACATTCATGGGAGCATGAAATGTGATTCCCAAGCTTCATTTTTGGCCCGCACCTTTGCCAACCTTTGTTTTGGTCATGAGCCCAAGGTTAGGGTTGCGATAATTTTATGGAGAAGATTAGTTCACATGCAGCTTCAATGATTTTTTTTTTAAAAAAAAAACCTTAAATTAGCTTTGAAGTTAGAATGGATAGGTTTCATAAAATTTAGAATTACAAACTTGAAAATCTATAGTTAAACAATTTGAATTTAACCCCCAAACTAATGGGTTTTAATTTTCAAAAATATTCTTTAGATTTAGAGATCTAAAAATTTGTCCATTAAAAAAGGAAAAAAATTAAAAATAGACTTGATGATTATTTTAAACACCAACAACCGACTAGCATTGGTTTTTAATGTCATTCGCTTACAACCATCGATGTCATCACACATACAACACATAACGTAAAAATATATTAAATGGTACACCACATCCAAACGACAAAATGTGATTCACTTGCAACAAGTAGGAATTTAAACCCAAAACATAGAAGTAACAAAAATCATAAATCAAATAATATTACATAACACAAGAAAAATTTGTAAACAAACAAACATTATGCCTTGGAATTTCAAATCACCAAATGTAATTTGAGTTCACACAACTTGGGCATTATATCCCATGACAAAATATTTCAAATTCTATTCACACATGAATTGATCAAGATAAAACTAATCAACTTAGCTAACCAATTTATCTTTAATTAAGTGGGATTTAACCAAATAGTTAAACACACTAGATTAAACTAACATTATGATCTGGCAATGCCATCAACTCCAACCACTTAGAGAAATGTTTGATCATAACAAAAATATATTAGTTATGTTGAGGTGTCAAACTCAATGGATTGGCAAAATCCAAACTCCATTGGTAACCAAGTCCCATAATCAATAAAGGCTATAGGTGAGGTATAGGTGCATTGAAAGATGTTTGAACTTGGTCACACACCATACATTTAAAAACAAATTGTTGAACTTGTAACAACATCCCTTGCCATTAATATTATGTTTGGAGCAAGTTATATATGTTTATTGGACCCCAAAATGGCCCAACTCTTCATGAACATGCCTTATAAGGTTCTCATGTTGTTCTGGGTGAGGCACAACATGCACTTGTCCATCTACCCACACCCATAGGAAGGAATTACCTTCCCATTTGAATCACTTGGCCCTGTGCACAACATGGTCTCATTCCTTAGGTATTAATCTAATCAAAACTTCACCTACTTGCAAATATGCAATGACAAAGGCATCATCATAAATGTCTCAGGCACCATTGCCCTCCACCTCCATGTCTGCATCATGGGAATCCCCATCATCCACACTAGTTTGATATAAATCCCCAAAACACCCCAATAAGGTACAAAAATATGCAAAGGCATGCCATCTTAGTACTATTTCCAAATCCACCTCACCTTGCCAACAAATCCTAGTGGTATCCTTTTCATTGGAACTTGGGTTTTGACTCAACCCATTGGCATCTCAATTAACCCTACTAGGGCCTATGAACTATGTCAAAGTCATATTCCTATAGGATAAGTGCCCACCTGGCCAACTTTCTTATGAATCAATTTGATTTCATAAGGAATTTCAAAGGTTGGTGATCAGTAACCAAAGTGAATGGGCTACCATAAAGATAACATCAAAATGATGAAACAACCCAAACAACTACAAGGCATTCCCTTTCACACTTGAATACGCCTTGGCGTCATTTCATTGTCGCTTTCGTTCCACTTTCGTGCCTTCCTAAACACCTATGCCACCTGCACATGGAAAATCACACACTTGGTGAAGCTTTAACATTTAGATTTACCTTGCAACCTTGGGTTATTCCCGACCTCTGGATGGGTGGGATTAAAACCCGCTATGGATTTCCTTAGTGGTCCAAAGCTTTGTTGCTTGGGAATACCATCTCTCATCTTTCGATGTAACCATAAACTTCAACTAGTTTGAGGACTTTGTGCATTGAGGCTAACACCTTGTGCCCCCTTCCTCAAACCCTCATTCATTAGCATGTATGTGGCTTGTGAGTCTGTCAAACCGGGAATCAAACCTAGCCCAACACTTAGACTCATAACCTAAATTGTTGTGGGGGCTAGTCCATGGTGATCTAGACCTGGGCTTCAACTAGGTGAACCCCCACACTTGAACGTCCGTCTAGAAAGGCATGTCACTTTCCCCCACTTTAGAGATGTCAACGTCCTCATTGATATTTCTTTGAAATGTTCACCTTTGATGTTTTCGCCAATTTCTTTTTGAACCCCTTTGGTGCGATTAGTTACTTCCCGATCAAAAGAGCCCATTTGCAATGTGTCTTTGTGTTCTTAGCATATGAGATTTTACCATATGTGTCTTTTATTTTCACCCAATGCGTTCACTTGGCGTTTTCCTCAAATCCCCTTCATTCGACCACTCTTATTTGTCTTGAGAGTCCATTTCAAGTTTTAGTTTAGGAATTCCAACCACCACGCCAAACAAAGGTTATTAACATGCCAACATATGACGTTGGACTAGGCTTTACATGGTCCAAATCGCCTTTACCCAAATGGGACATGATTTGTGAATTCATGCGCAAGAAGTTTAGCTTCTTCACTCAAGTGTGCCACTTTATTCGCACACACCACCACCTTGATCTCGCCTGATCAAGCTTTGAAGTTTTTTGAATTCAATTCAACTCCAAGTCCATTTCTGTTGGTTGCCATTCCCTTGCTTTCTTAAACTACTTCTTCCTTTGTGAACCTTAGTTTTTTCCGTAGCTAACCACATTTGCAAAAATCCTTAACCTTCACTTGGTGAAAGTAGTTAGTTTTGTGGGTGCTTTCCTCCATTTTAGAGGTTGATGTCCTCATCAACATTTAGGCCAGTTGTAGTTTTTTTCTTCCAAGTTCTCTTCACTCCAAGTTCATGACCCCTTTCCTAATCAAACTTGTTTACCATTTTTGGTAAGTGGTCCAAAAGAACAGGTTTCATCCACATTACCTCCTTATGATGGTAACCCTTATATTTACCAAGTACTCCTTGCCTCTAAGGTGTGTCTGCCTTGCATGGAATATGCCTTTGATTTTAATGGCAAGCCTATGTTCAATGGCGTCACCTTTTGGTTGCACTCTTTGCTTCCGGTCTAGCCTTTGTTTATCAGGTAGAAACAATTTAAGTTTCGACACATGGAAGGTTAGATGTGCCACAAAATTAACTAGCAATTTTAGGGTGTACATGTTGGGATGTAGCTTATGGAAAATTTTGTAAGGCTTCACATACTTGGTAATGAAACGTGGAGCTAGTCCATCAAGCATCTTTAAATCTTGGATGTTTAGCCACATGTGTTGCCCAACCTCAAACTCAATATGTTTTTGTGTTTTATTAGCATGTTTAAATACCATTTTTCACACCCAAATACGCCTTGGTGACATTCCACCATCGCTTTCATTCCATTCTCGTGGCTTCCTAAACATCTACACTACTTGCACATGGAAAACAATGCATTTGGTGAAGCTTCAACATTCAAACTTATCTCACAACCTTGGGCTATTTTTGATCTTTAGATAGGTGGGACTAAAACCCATTACGAACTTCCTAAGTGGTCTAAGGCCTTGTCACTTAAGATTACCATTTCTTGTCTTTCGGTCTAATTGTAAACTTCGTTCAATTTGAAAACTTAGCCAACAGCAACACCTCAAGTTGCCTTTTTCAAACCTTCACTTGTTAACACTTATGTAACGCATGAATGTCAAACCAAAAGTTGAACCTGGCTCAACACTTAGACTCGTAACCCAAGCTACCATGGGGGCTGCCCCATGGTGGTCTATACTTGGACCCCGACTAGCTAAGCCCCCACACTTCAAGGTTCACCTAGAAGGGCATGCCACTCCCCTTCATATGAGTTTTATTTGGTTTCCATCTTGTTATTAAACCAACTGGCATATGCCACCACAAGTTTTTAGTCCCAGTGTCATCAAGTTGAATAAACATAGCTCCCGACCCTATAGTGTTCCAATTAGTGTGTAATTGGAACAATTATCCTTGAATGGGTCACTTCAAAATGGGAGCTAATGAAAGCTTATCCTTCAATTCTTAAAAGGCATGATCTTATGCCTTGTCCCAAATGAATTTTTGGTCAATCTATGTTTGATGGATTAAAGGTTTAGTTACGTTATTGAAGCCTTTCATAAACCTTTGGTAGTAATTGCACAAGCTTATAAAAGGTCGTAATCGACTGAGATTTGTTAGTTCCAAGGAACTTGTGAAATGGTCTCAACCTTGGCCTTTTGAACCCTTAATCCACCTAGAGAAATCATATGACCTAGGTATTCCATTTGAATATGAAAAAACCAACACTTGCTTGGATGAAACTTAAAGTTATGTTCTTTAAATCTTCCAAACACCTCCTACAAATGATGCATGTGATTTCCTAAGGTCAGCCTAGAAACAATGATGTCATCAATGTAACATTTGCTAAAACCAAGGCCTATCAACTTTCAAACCATGATTCTTTGAAATTCTACAAAGACATATTTCAAACCAAATGGCAAAACCTTCCATTGGTATAAATAATCCTTCCAAAGAAAATCAATTCCCCAAAATGTTATTTTAACCTTGTCACCCTTTCTCAATGGCAATTGATATATGGTAGTCGGACCTCAAGTCCAAGGTATTGAAAACCTTGGCTTGACCAAAGGCATTGAAAATCTCCTTTGGTAGAGGCATGACATATTTGTTTAAATGGGTCCATTTATTCACCAAACAGTAATCCCCACATAACGACATTTAATTCAATTACCAAAAATGTCCTACTTGGTTGGCATCATTGTTGTTGAAGCATATTCACCCCTAAATAATTCCACCAAACCAACATTTAACAACTCTATTGTTTGAACATGAACCAAGGCTCTTTCCACCTCACTAAGCTTGTAAGGTTGCTTGAAGATTGGATTATCATGCTCGAATATGATTGAATGTCTTGTCCCCTTAATTGACCCAATTCCTTCAAACTAAAGGTAAAACATCCAATGAAATCATGTAGTAACTGTTGTGCTTCATGCACCTCACCTCTTGTAACTATTGGGCTAATCCTTGGGTCCCATGTTTATGTAGTCATTTGTACCTTGGGTTGGGATGATGGGGCATTCCTAGCACCCAAGGTTAAGAGCATGGCTTGTGATTGTTATGCAAAATGTGGAGAGGTGCCATTATCTCTTGGCACCCCCACATCACCAATTTCATACCCATAAATATCCTTTGGCATCCTTAATCCCACAATTGCCATGGATGTAATTGTTCGATTGTAACATCACCCCCCCTTGCATCAACATAAATGATTCAACAAGATGTGCAACAAGTAAAAGATGAAGTGGAATGGGTGGGTGCAATTGGTCAAAACAATTTTGTTCTACAAAAACCAAAACTCAAAATCCATGTGAGGCAATTGAAATCCATATGGCATAACTTGCCCCAAAATTCATTTATGGGTTCTTTCGAAAATGCCTTGCACAGTTGTGGTGCAAGTGCAAAACCCCATGGCCCGTTCTTTTTCATCTACATTGGGTTTTTCCATATTGGATGAATAGGAATCCCAAATCATCCCTAGGCTTCCATTTTTAAATGCATGAGAATGTGAAAAACTCAATAATGTTGGTAGAGGTGCATGTGGAAGACTAACCCTATTAACCATAGCCAAAGGTGGTTGGTCATCATGACAAACTGCACATGAATGACATCCTAGATCCAATATGTCTTCCACCAAGCATGTGGGTGACCTATGAGTGAGTTGGTATGCTTGTTGGGTCACCTCTAGTGGTTTATGTTAATCCAAATGCACTGAAATCGATGAATTCATGAACCAATTGAAACATCATCCACCTACATTGGCTTATTGATCCAAGCCCTAATTTTTTCCATCCAACCAAAATAGTTAGCCAAAAATTTCCCAATGGGGGGACATTTTACAATAAGTATGCACATTGGTGCAGTTATGTCTATTGCAAATATTACACCACATGAATCAATTCTTAGAATAAACTCAACTTGGGATCTAAAAGTCCTTGGCTCGTACCTACTTGTGAAAGACCTTGGCACAACCATTTAAAAATGACCAATTCAATTGGCCCAATCTTGATAAAATTTGGCACCCCTAGCAAGGTGATGTTGTTTGGTAAGGAATGTTAATAACCTTGTATAGTCAATGTTGGCAACAAGTTGAAATACTTTTGTTGCAACATCATGACATGTAGCATGGACAATTGTCTAGCTTGAGAATCTTTTTTCACATAATGGTATCTTTGAACTAGAATGCAAGACTATAAAATTGTAACTAATCTAGATTTAATGCCTCTAAACAATTGAAATAAGCATATTTCATCCTTGGGAATATCCCATTGAATAACCCTAGTATCTAATGGGCTAAAACCTAAAGGCCCATTACCAACGTTCATGAGTGACTATGGGTTTGGTGACAACAAATTGTGCCAAGCTTAATGAATGTAGGGATTGGTTGATGCTTGGAGTTCAATCAATGTACCCCATGGTGGCTTGGGATCCAACGAAGAAATTAAAACAATTGGCATCCCTTTTAGCCTTAACATCGCCAATTCACCATTTGGAGGTGCATCATGGTCATGGATGTTACCTTCCAACAATTCAAGTCCATGTGGAAGGCTAGAAAATCCAACCAACATAATTGATTTTTTAGATTTTTTTGCTTGCCCCCCAATGAATCTCACTGGTAATGAAGCCTTGTGACTAACTCTTGTTTGTTAACTTAAGCAGTATTATTCAATTTCTTCCCAAAAATTAATGGTAACCCCCAAGGGATACAAAACCACACCTCCAATGAACACATCATAGGACATAACATGTGTGACCACTATTTGGGCCCGCATTGTAATGAAGTTTGTTGGTTTGTTAGGATTAACTTGTATCATAATTTTTTGTTTGGTTAATTTGTGTGCCTTTTCTAACCCACCCATTGATGTCAAAATCTAATATAGACATGGGCCAAGATCAACATCAGTCAACCAAGACCATCAACAACAACTTTGCCCAACATTAATGGTTGAACATTACAATCCAATAGCACTTTGTGGGGTTAGTATCAAAGAGCTAATGCCCCCCTCAACCAAAAAAATATTTCTTCATTATGCCCATTCACAACACCAAGAATAACACTAGTTCAATCAATGGCTAGCCATGCTCGAAGGTCATGAAATTTGGCCACAATCTCATGCCAAAATTCAAGTTGAACCTTGGACATCTTCGTGGTGAGGTTAACCTCAAAAATTGGATGGGAAACTATAGGAGGTACAAAAAATATCCTTTGATTTAAACACCACATCTAGTGCTCCACCACTTTCACATAAGTTGGCTACTAAGCGAAACAAGGTCGCAACTAGTTGAATACCTAAAATGGCCATTTTTAAAATAAAAAACAATGTTGTTTCACACACTACTTTGGTTGCCCCCAATAAAACTATGGGTGCATTAAATCTAGGAATAAAATTAGGCACCTTCCTTGATGCCCCACTAGAAGTCAACACCCCCATGGGATTAAAAATGATGTCTATCAACATAAATGACTATGGGAGCCACACTTGGCGTTAGGCCTCACCATGTTGAGGATCCAATCTCTCATCAACACCTCATGGTTTTGGCACCCATGCACTAGTTCTTATCATTAGTGCAATTGTGGAAATCATTTCATTAGGATTTAAAACCATAACATGGTTCCATCATCTATTGCCCATGACATATGTGGCACAGCCTCATTTGGTGCCACTAATCTTGAAAAACCAAATCTATAAAAAAATCCTAGATCAACATTTAAACCATATGGTTTGCCATCTTCTCAATCATTGGCCTTCCTTGACTAGATTTATTCGATTTCACATGGGGTGCCATCTTATGACTAGGGCTTCCAACTATGCAAACCTACTTTCATGGTGTTGGGTTTGCTTTAAGTTGGTTTGGTGGTCGACCCCTTGTTGCCCACACCTTTCCCCTTGTGGCTTTTTAAAAAACCTTGACCCATACTGGCATTGGTGTTTTGTGATTAGCCTTGTCGTACTTTTGGGTGAAGTGTGAAACAATGATAAACATCATGCCCATATGCATTGCAATGGAAACATGGCTAGTTAAGATTAGGGTTGAAGGTTATGGCTTGAGGTGGATTAAGATAGTCTTTATTCTTATGAAGTCCACTGCACCTCCAACATTTGTCTTCTCCCCCTTGTTTCATTGAATAGGATGTGGAACCACCATTAAAATTTGGTTTGACCCCCTTGGCCTCAAGGATGGTTCAACCTTGGTTGGTTGACCTTGTGATTGTTGAATAAATGGTGCTATAGAATTCCTTAGGGTTTCCTCGTTAAACCCCAAGGTGACCATGACTTGTTTTTCCACCATGTTCATTTCAATTCTTTCTAACAATTGGAAAACATTTGCCAAAGTGGGTTGGGTAGGTTAGGATAACATGGCATCTTGCGCCCAACACTTAAGCTCCTTGTTTAAGATCCCATAACAAATTGGATTGCTTGGGCTTTTGTAACACCTTATGTAACCATGATCAACCTATGCATCTGTTCATAGGCCTTTTGTAAGCTTTCATGGAGTTTATGTAAAAAATCCTACAAACTTTGTAATTTTTCAATTCTAACCCTTTAATAATTTTGCCACAATTCATTGAAGAATTGCACAATTGGGTTAAATGCGGGCAATGAACCCCACGTACTAGTGCATGCCTCTGCACCACCACCCCCAATAGTTCCACTGCTTCCAATGGTTCCATTACCACTAATAATTTTGCTTCCACTTGCCAAATATTGTTGGGAGTTATCGTTGCATCACTTGGGGCCATAATTCCCTTGATGATAGAAACATAATTCAAAGATTAGTATAATCATCATTCCTCAATATGAATATCATGGGCACATCTAAATTCATGATAGTCATCCATAAACAACCTTTCCAAATGTTGGAACAACTTTCCATGGCATGAAGGGTGTGAACAGTTGGGGATTATGCATCTACTACATATCACACCAACTATCAAATTCTTAAATGAAATCATCTAGCTCAATGGTGCCAACAACCTTTGAATATTGACAGGGCTTTTTAATGGCTTCATACATGTCATCCATGTCATCAAACTTAATGGTGAACCTAGGTTTGAATTTGAAGAATTTCCCCTAGATGATGATGAAAGTGGTGTGGGTGGTCTAAACCACATCACCCCATGATTGGCTAGTAACAATGTTTTTATCCCTTGAATCTTGTGTCACCTTTGTGATGAACCTTAAACCCTAATTTGGGTATCCACCTTTAAAATCCAATCACAAAAGGATGCTACATTTGTGATGACTCAAATTAAATCTACAAGGATGTTGAACCTATTGATGATTCAAAATGTGATTCACTTGCAACAAGTAAGAATCCAAGCCCAAAACATAGAAGTGACAAAAATTATGAATCAAATAAAACTACATAGTAGAAGAAAAACCTACAAACAAACAAACACTATGTTTTAAAATCCTAGACCACCAAAATTGATTTGAAATCACACAACTTGAAGTTATATCCATTACAAAATATTTCAAACCTTGTTCACACTCAAACTAGTTCAAAATAAAACTAATCAACTTAACTAACCCAATTTATTTCTAACAAAATGAGACTTAAATAAGCAACTAAATTAACACACTTGACATTAGTTTCTACCCTACCCTGAAAGTCAACAATCATATTAGGGCAGGTTTAAGGACAAAATCATTTCATATGCATTTGCATATTTTTACAATGTGTAAACAATTATCTTTTTATTTCTCTATGTGCTTTGACGGATCTCCCCAAGAGAAGAGCATTATGCTGAAGGAGATCTTTCATTTTATTCTTCTATGTTCTCACGTTCGCATAAAAAGAAAGTTGTTTACATGTGTGGAGGTTTTTGTATTCCTGGGTTCTCCCAGGGTTTGGGAACACCCTCTGTCTCACACCTTTAGGAGAACCCACTTGTGCATGAACCTCCCGTACAACATTATGCGGAAAACATTAAACAGGCCAAAGGAAATGAATGCAGTCAGTACAAAAGTGCAGCTGCGATTTTTTCCTCCAGTCTGCCCGTTTGCCCCATCCTTATTTTCTCAAGTGACATGCAGGCATGTTTTGCACTCATAACCTCATATAATACAGCATGTTTTGCACTTGTAACCTCATATAACATGCCAAGTAATATGTTACATACCCCTTTATACCCCTCGTGTGTTCATAGCGTGCGGAACTCGGACTCAAAATATGCCTTGGCATGACAAGGTGAAAATAAACCAGGCAAATGGGCAGACTGGAGGAAAAAATCGCAGCAGTACTTTTATACTGACTGCATTCATTTCCTTTGGCCTGTTTAATATTTTCCCTCTTCTGCACCCTTAATCCCACATTTACCTGATTACATCCATGGAATAAATGGTTGCCATAGGATTTTTGCACTTACCCAGATGGATAACTTTGCAAATCCTATGTACCTTTACCTTGACCTGGATTGCAATTTCTAATGATATATATAGCATACACCTTTACGTGGCTGATGTAAGTTTCAAGAGTTTAACGTTTAGCCCAACCAACACACGAAATTCAACATACCCACCACCCGACACAGGTGTGGACTGTGCACATGTATCAGTCAGTTCCTGTGTCACTAGGGTACTCACTACTTTTTTTCCTTCCTTTTTCAGCCCTCCTCTCTACTTTAACACGAATCAGTTACCTAAGCACATGGTTAGTGATTGATGGGTCCTTAAGGTACACGTTTTACAGCAAACAGGCTGCTGACTCAGAAAAAAAAAGGGGGTCCATTCTTCAGAGAAAAGAAGGGATACCTTTTACTTCCAGTTCATCAAAACCTTGCAAAATTTTATTTACAAACACACCACCAATTCGAAAAATGTACAAAGGTTTTTAAAAACGTGAGAGAATTTAAAGGACGTGAAGTTAAGCCCAACTATCTCCATGTTTAGGTTTGGCTTCCTTCTGAGGTTTCTGAGGGAAAACAATTTCACAGATCCCAGTTTTTTTGATAGAGTAGATAGAGGCATTCTAATATGAGGCTGGAAGTATCCATTTGATCCATTGTGACTCACCTAAATCCCTGGGTCTGATCTTGGATTTCCCACATTTCCACACAAATGGCTTCTTTCAAAATATGAAAGAGGTGAACAAAAAGATCTTCAAAATTTAAACCATTTTATATATTTATTTGATGTATTGCATTGGCCAACCAAGCAGTACCACCGAATGAGAGAAAACTCCTTGTAAACCTAAAGGCTCTGTAGCTACTAGCTAGGATTTGAGAAAAAATGATTAGAGGGAGGAATTGAGAATTAATTAAATAGGTAACTTCTCAAATCTCTTCTCTCGAAGGGGGTTAGAGAATTACCATAGTTACAATAACTATTTGAAACATTGTTATATTAGAAAAATGAAGAAATGAATTTGTGTGGATGCAAAATAATTAGGTGTGATCATTCTTTTCAGCAAATTTTGTCACTTTATTGGACAAAAATTGAAATTTTTTGAGAATTTTTTCTAGTTTAAATTGTAATAATTTTTCTTTTTTTGTTGAAATGGTTATTTTTTCGATATCACAAAATTGAATGTGAAGAAAAAATAAAAATAGCCCTGACTAGGACCCAACTAGACAGCGTCAGACATTGTAACTTATTGGCTGGCCTTAATTGGGAGTACTACAGAAATTAATTAAGGGGAAAGATACAGTGAATTAATGAATAAATTTCTTCTGGAATGACAAAAGTGAAGGTTTGGTCCATTCAACACTTGTGCACAAATTATATAAGTAGTTGGTTCCAATAAAAAGATATTTAGTGCTGCACAGAATTGAATTAAAATTAGTATAGAATTGGGGGACCATTGCATGGGAAGAATCAAGGACGACTCTTTATTAACGTTCCAAATTAAATCGTCAATTCCTTCTGCCTTGGGATGCACCCAAATCTGACACATTACGTTAGGCCAATTCTTTACGCCTGAATATCAGTTTTTGGCTTTTATCAATTTGTTTTCCGAGAATTTCTTTTTCTGGTTCTCAAGCGGCGGCGGGCCTAAGATGACATATTTTACTAAAAGTGGCCGCTTTCCGATGTCCATGTCCCTGGCGTGGACTACAAGGGTCTTTCTTTCCCTATAGGCACTAGGGGAACACACATCATTCAGTCGCACTTTAATCTGATTTTTATTAACCCCCTAAACACCTCATAAACCAAAAATGATAGAGATTTTATATCAATAGCAATCTAGGTTCGGCAACTTGATATCCTGTGTGCTTCACTCTCTTGGGTGGTTCATTTGTCTTCTTGGATGTGGGTCCTTCCATTTTGCTCCTTGTTTCCCCTTATTTTGGGCGCCCTGGTTAATTTATGGTTGGTAGGATTTCATAAACTGAATTCTTTTCCAAACTTTCTTTGTTGGGCCGTGTGGAGTGTGATCACAGGCCTCAAAACATATGATGACTGGAGAATGCCATGTCAATTTTTTTGGGGGAGAACTTGGGGCGTGGGGCTAGGGGGTGGGGCATGCAATCACTTCTCAAAGGTAAGAACCAGCCAACCACATGTTGTTAGGTTTTAACATATGTTGCACCTATATGAGATGAGAGGAGGTAGGTAGGAAAGGATACAATACACCACTTGCTTCGTGCTACTGTTGATGAGTTTACGTCCTATGGTACTTGGTTTCTCCTCTTTGGGCTTCCCATTGTGTGTTTTGTGCTTTTGAGTTTTGTTTTTTGTTTGGAACTTTGATCCTTTCTTTTTTCTTCCTTGTTCCCTTGTTGGGTGTTATCTATTTTTATTAAGTGTTACATTCTTCATCATGGTTTTGAGTGTGGTCTACTAGAGTTATTGATGGTTTTATGTAGGAGATTAAAATGAGACCTTTAACTGAGGGTGAAATCATAATAAGGTAGCCGTAAAAGACCTTGTGGCTGGATTGACTCCCTTATGCATTTTTGTTAAATAAATATACATATATATGTCTAATTATGTTTCATAACAAAGTGAGTACTAAAATAACACCAAAAACCATTTTTTTGTTTAAAATCCAAAACTGTAGATATGTCTGGTGCTCTTCATTTTTCAAAGGTCCCAAGGCCTGCAAAATGGTTGGTGTGAACGTTGCATTATTAGCCTTTAAGGCTTGCTCAAAGTTTGATAATGACTTGGGTAGCACCTGCTGCTATCAAATGGCGCCAATCCAAGTGTTAGATCTCATCATCCACCAAATCTTGAGCTTCAAATTTTTGTCACAACTTACCCATGATCTTCATCCATAAAGCAAGGATTGATTTGTTTGTTTGATGTTTCAATTTTTTTATTTCAAATTTTTTACAATCCAAGTGATGGGCATGTTAAAAAACATTCAAGACACTCCATGCATTTAAGGGTTAATTAGTGATGGGTGCTATTCAAAGGTCAAACTTTTTCTTCTCTTATGGGCTTTCTTAATTGTGGTATCATAAAATTGTTTCTACACTTGGGACATTCTCATAACTGAGGTTTCCAAACTTTGAAAACAATCCTAAAATAGACTTACATAACATTCCATTTTGTTCTCCAGTGCGAGACAAAAGAGTCAATGACATGCCTTTCTAAGCAAACCCTCAAGCGAGAGGACATGCCTTTTTAAGCAGACCCTCAAGCAAGAGAACTCACCTAATTGGGGTCCAAATTTGGACCTCCATGAGGTAACCTTATGACATATTAGGTTATGAATCTAAGTGGTGAGCTAGGCTCGACTCCCAGTTTGACAACACCTGGGAGTTGCATAGGTGCCTATGAGTGAGGGTTTAGAGAAGGGGATCGCAGAGATATCCTTGAACTAAACAAGTCTATAATTAAGTCATGAGATGGAAGATGATCATTTTGGATAACAAGATCTGAGACCAGTTAGTAAGTTTGCAACAGCTTTAATCCTACTCATCTAAAGATTGAGAATAGCCAAGAGTTACCAGATGAAGAATGCTGGAACTCACCAAGTGGGTGGCTTGCCATGCGTATAGATAGTTTAAGTGTTTAGTAAGGAATGTGGTTAAAAACATGGACACCAAAATGCGGAGGCAAACCTGGGTGCAACAGCAAGGACTTTGGGCAAGGAATATGGGATAAAATGTGAGGTTATTGACAACATGGGGGAACATTTAAACTCTGTGGACAACATTTGACAAACAAAAATGGAGAAAACTAAAGAAGAGGCTTGAAAGAACTGTGGGAACAACATTGGGACCATTTGGCAGAGCATAAGGGATAAAACTAAGGAACACATGGGGAGACACATGGGAACTACAGGGAAACATGAGGACATGTGGCAAAGCATATGCTATAAAATTAAGGAACAAATGTGAGGAACTTGTCGGGACAGGAGAAGGAACAACTGACAAAGTATTCAAAATAAATGCAATGAACTCATCAACAACGAATTGGGAACAGCATTAGTAACATTATTGCGAACATATGGGGAACAAGACACAAAAAGTCTTCAATGTCCCTCTCCCCCCCCCACCATTAACAAGGGCAAAACTTAACCTATTTTACGCATAGTGCTGACCTCATTGAATGCCTAAAAAGATATTTTTGTTACCACGTTTAGGCATCACAGTCCTTTTTCCCTGGGCTGATGCTAGGGGCAAGTCTACCTATGTGGAAAGCCTGCAGAAAGATAAGCTCCTATTTCTTGGTGCAAGGGCTAACTTTCTTTTCTCTAGAGGTAAATAGGTATATGTTTAAACATAACAAAACAAAAATTAGGGTTTTTTTTCTTTTTTTTTGGGGAGAAAATCATGTTATATCCAATTTCCTAGGTGTCTATTGGGAAGGACAGGTAAGTTAATTTATAAAATTTCTCTAGTGTAAATTCCGTAATCCCTAAATTAGACAAATGAACCTAACATCTAAATGCCGTGTGCAGTGTAGAAATCCCAGTAGGTCTTTTGTTCTCAAAAAAGAAATTAATATATATGTCTTTTCCCAAACATATTCCTTCTACCTTGTAGAAGGTACACATTTAGCACACCTATCTATATCTACATTGTGATGCCCAATGTACTTGTTTATCTTCATTCCCATTTTTGCTTGGCTGATGATGTGATGTTGATTTGCACCTTGGGTGAACCAGCACCCATGTTGGTAAGATATCCCAAAATCCATTTAAATTATTTCTAAATATCACAAATATGCCATGCTGGAATCAAATCAGGGTCTCTGTGTTCAGATCTAACATTTTTTGGGCTTAATATGGCCACTAAGAGGCCTCTCTCAAAAAGACAAGGTACCAACATGGGTGCTGGTTCACCATAGCCATTGAATGCCACCTATGAGGATGGCCAGGGTGAACCAAGACCTTCACCTTCTTAGTGTGGTTGTATTTAACCAGAGGAAATGTTAAATTCGGATTCAGAGACCCTCATTTAGTCCTGGGTCATGTTTAGTAAAGGCCAGGGCAAACAAGCACAATAGGACCTACATTGCCACATTCATAGTCTTGAGGGAGGCCTTTTTAGCGGCTACATTTTACTCAGGAAATGTGAAGTTTGGACTAGAGACCCTTATTTAGTTTAAGGATATGACATTCATAACTCTTAAAAAACAACAACAGAAGAAAAAGTTTGGGGTTTTCAGTTTTCATCATGGTACAAATATAAGCGCTGGTTCAGCTAAGGCCTACCAAGACACCTTGGGTGAACCAGCACCGCACCCACACTGGTACCATGGTAAAAGTCCTTTATTTTCATTCTGTTGCTTCTAATCATTATAAATATCCCACACCTAGACTAAATTAGGGTAAATAAGTCCAAATTTATCATTTCCCAGGTTGAATATAGCCTTTAAGAGGCCTTACCCAAGAAGGTGAAGGTACTGACATCATCATCATCCGTGAGTTTTTGTTTTGTTAGGATTTCAGGATCCTGGCAACAATGCAGATTTGTTGGATTGGCCAGGTTTAAAGTTTGAAGCCTGCCTCTTGATAGTTGTCTACCAGGCTTTTTTATAATTCACCTAAGTTAGCCAGTGGCTGGGCAACTCGGTTCCCTATGTTCAAGTATAGCGACACACACATATCCAAAGCTTTAAAACGGTCATCCCAAAACCGAAACATGCGCCCTTGCAATGGCATCAACTATGGCAACAGTTGGACGTCGGAACCTGGCAACCTAGATTATGTAGTACATGTGTAGTGCTGTGCAAAGGCTCATTAATGCAACCCTGTCAGGGCATGATTATCCGGCATGTTGGGCTCTGGGGAGATTGCTCAGATTGAGAGTAAGTTAAAGTAGTGTTTGTTTTCTACCTTTGTTTCTCTCCTCAATCGGTGAACTAGATTGTAGTTATTCCCAGTTACCTAAGAATACATAACCAAATGAGGAAATTTTACTACATATAAGAAACATCAAGTACTTTCAGTAATTTCATCAGTGGTTTTTTTATTCAACTTTTGGATTTCCCTAAATAGCAAAAACTTGTCACTTAAAAAAATCTACACTCCCTGTAAAAGAGTGAACCTGGGCTGGGGAAATTGATTTGGAGAACACTCTGCCATGCAATGCTGGTATTGACAACTGTTTTGGAAGGTCACTTTTAAACCAATTTTGTTCAGTCTCAAGTCTCAACATTATGGTTTGTCATCAGCAACCTCTGGAGTCTGGAGTCTCACTCCCCACTCTATATGAGGTTCCAAGAATTGCACATAGGGTACTTTTATTTGATGTTGACTGGTGGTACTACCTAGAATAGTGACAAAAGCAGAAATCTAAGTTTGTGTTCTAATAAGTATGGGTCTCACTTAATGGACTCCATTTATGAAGGCCAGTCAATTTCAGAAACTTGTATTGGGTGAGTATTATTGTCAATAGCCATGAAGGAATCAGGATAGCCCAATTAACGTGGGGAGCAGCAATTGCTTTTGGAAAATTTGGAAAATTCTTCTGAGTTATTGTTATGTTTTGAAAAAACAATGTTCAAATTTGGAGGGAAAAAAAAAAAGGTCCCAGTGGGGAGATTAGAGAACCAAGCTTGAATGCGAGAAGTTAACAATTTGATCAGCAATGCATTTTCCAGGCCTTGTCCTGGTGACACTATATTAGCTGAGGGCATCATCCTGACAAGCTTGCTGACAAGAGGCAGGAGTAAGTAATAATAACATGGAATGTAAGACCTCTTAATGGATGTAAGCGGGCACTCCAGTCCTTACCATTCGGCGCGGTGGTGAGACAGGAAAAAGTGCACTTAGTTTTTGATACCCTTCATCCGGGAACGACGACAGTCATCGCGCTTGCATGGATGTGCTATTGGGTGAACAAGCCTTTTTTTTTCTTGCTGGCGAAGTTTCGCCAAAATACGATATTAAAAAATCGAAAATGAATTGAATCTGGAGGATTTTTAATCCTCAAAATCCAAATTTTATTTTTTTTTTTAAAATTTTGCTTTGGAATTTCGTGAGTTAGGTGGCCTAGCAATTTTCCACAGAGGACTTAGCCAAATTCAGCTACAGGTCAGAGAGGAAAGTAGAATTCTTTTGGAACCCTGTTATATTTTGGCATCAAGCTAGAACCTAGGGTCCAAAATATGGTCATTGCAACTTACTTTTTTCCTAAATATGGCGACTCTGGCTCCAATTTTTTTCAAAAAAGTGCTCTGTATGAGTTGCAGCCCCCTCCCCTTCCCCCCTCTTTTTGTTCATAAGTGGTGAGAATTTGCCACAAATAAAATGCTGGTCAGAAGAGAGAAAAAAAATCTCCAGTGTGTAGCCATAAATATACAAGGTTAATTAAAGATTTGTACTCCATATCTGATTTATAGCTCAATTTGGCTAGTTCTTCCTAGGGATGATTGCCATTTTTTTCTACATCTTCGTATGGTTGATGGCCAATTAAGCTACATAAAGAAATCTCAACAAAAATGCCAGGCTGCAAACCCTAAACACCTTTGCAGTTTTCGCCATTGTGTGAAAAAAAATTGAAAAAAATTTCTGTCATAAATTCGCTGTTTAAAAGAAATTCGCCAAAAAATGCCACAACTGCGTGCAAAATGAAAGGGTGCTTAAGAATTTGTTTACTTTCATATTTTGAACATCGTCAAATTTGGCTAAATATACATTTGGATGATTAGCCACTTGAGCAACGTCACAAAATTGGAAAACATTTATTAAAAAATCACTGCTCGGCTGCTGAACAGTGTGAGAGAGATGTTCCGAGGGGGGATGATCGATCGATCGATCGGCACCCCGGAAGAACAACAGACTTTTGGCGGTGACTTGTTCGCATTCGTGCGGACAGGGTAGGGGACCCGTGAGTGGGGAGTGCTCTTTTCGGAAGGGCCCATTTGTGTGTGTGTGTGAGAGAGAGAGAGAGAGCGAGCGAAGGAGGGACGGAGTGTGTGGTTGGTGTGTACCTATTTTTGTGGTTGATGTATGTGTCTGATGGGTCTTTTCTTTTCATCTTTGGGCTGTCTGTAGCGGTGCTGGTGTTTGAGATAGTCGGTTGAGCTGATGATGAGACTGCTATCTACTGGCTGGCTCAAGCATCATCGCCCCGCTTTCGACCGAGCAAGATCCGTTACTACTAGGGCTCAGTCTTTTAGCATATCAGATGGCGTGGTGAAAAAACCTGGACCGGCCTGTTTTTTGATGAAAATATATTCCGAAGTCCAGCTCTTTCGACCGTGATGAATTTAGCAGCAGCAGAAGCAAGAAGTTGTGGGTGGCCCGCTGCTGATATTTAAACTTGTGTAGAAGAAGTGCGGCGTGAATGCGCACGTCGTGGGTGGTGGACCGATCAGGGATTTTGTGTTCGAAGGGTTTTTTCTTTTCCTTTTTCTTGTTTTGTGGGTTGGATTTCTTGAATGTGAAAGCGCGGTCTTGAGTGGCGGCAGCAGAAGCACCCAGAAGCACCCTCCCTTCGTCGTGTTCAACCTGTAAGATCGAGATGCGAATGGCCGTCTCTTCACGGGTGGTTACAACGTTATACGATGTGATGATATCTGTGAAGGGCGGTTGGGTGGAAAGTAAAGCTCTGGTAGCTTACCGGGTCTTCATTTTCAAGCAGGTACAGCACTGAATGTGGCTGCTACGATGCCTTCTTGTATCACTGTGAAAGACTTCTCCTTGTAGCGCTTGTGCCGCTCAATCCGCCGGCGGTAGACGTTGAGCTTCGTTGCTCCTTCTCCTTCTTCGAGTTTGACAGCAGCAGACAGCAAACTCTAATATGATCTATCCAGTACTGCGATTGTAACTGGGATGTTATAGTCATGTGTTGGTGGCATGGCGGCTTTTTTTCACTTCTTGCTTTGGTGCAACATCGGTAGATGTAGGAACTCTCCAGTGGTGTTTCTGCAATAATCAGACAGCAGCGAGCTTAGCTAGCTGAGATGATGAATTCATAACGTGCCTGCCTGCCTGCTTCGAGCATTATTGTATCCCTTAGCAAACGCGTCTATGGAAACTATTCTATTTCGCTTGCAGCAGCAGTGAACACACTCGGTGTAGTTGATCCATCGCAGGCTTTTTGTGACTCCCCGTGCTGAGCTTGCTGCCGCTGGAATACTACCCTGTCGTTTGGAAGAAGAATTGTGTTTGTTGAGCTTCAAGCTTTCGGTTTGGTCGATCATAGAGGTTTTCGGTCCTGGCTAAGTCCGGAACTTGCAAAGTCTGCGCCAGGCTCTTCAGGATTTTCTTGACCGACTTCCGCCGCTTTTTCGCTCATCCTGCATCTTCTTCTTCAGCTTTCGAAAAGCTTGCAAACTCTCTTAAGCTTTCAAAGGTGTATCTGAAGTCTGACGACGACGTGAGTACCATTCATGCAGCGAGTAGCAGTACGTCTATAAACTTTCCAGACGTGCAGCTCCAGGAGTCTGGTGTCAGATTCTTCCACCGCCTGTCAAGGCTGTGTTTCTTTCTCTTTTTGATATCTGAACTTCCTGGCTCTCTTGTGAGCATCTTCTCTTCGCAGCCTGGCGGCTTGTTCAGACCGATCTCATCAGTACAGAAAGGAGCATGCATGCTCCAGTGATGTCAGTGGCGAGGTGCTGTAAAGACCTCTCCCTCTAGACGTTCTTTACGAAGCCTGAAAACTGATCGCTGCAAGAAATGCACAATTAACAAAGCGCTCTAGAGGATGTATGAAGGTGAGAGCCGCTGCTGGCGAGAGACAGCTGCTGCTGATGATATTGATCCAGTGCAACATCAGCAGGCATGATTGTGTTCCCCCCTTTACCATATTCTTTCTCGTAATCCTTTCGTGATTGTAAACTTTGTTGGTAGAAGAAGATTAGCTGCCGCTGTCTGTTTTAGATCTATTAAGATCGTTTTTGAGCACAGTACTACATCTTTGGGTTCTCTGCCGGTAGCATTGTAGTAGGCGCGGTGGTTGTGTACCTTCAGCTCTGAAAAAGATGGTGTTGTTTCAAAGAGGCAGACGGGAGATTACGTGAGAGATCAGAGAGAAGAGGCCGGTGGTGGTGTGTATACGGACTCAAAGAGAGTGTTGAGGAGATGGATGTAGTGATAAACACTGTGGCACCACCACCACAACAGCTTCCTGTCTCCCACCAGCTGGCAACCATGCACCAAATGCTTCTTGCAGATACTTCCGGTGAGGATGTAGAGATCAAGGCTCCCAAGAAGAGGGCCGAAACATGGGTGCAGGACGAGATAAAAGCATTGATTGCATATCGAAAGGAGATGGACAATATGTTCAACACATCCAAGAGCAACAAGCATCTGTGGGAACAAATTTCTCAGAAAATGAAGGAGCGCGGCTATGACCGCTCTCCTACAATGTGCACAGATAAGTGGCGCAATCTGCTTAAAGAGTACAAGAAGGCCAAGGTACAAGACAAAGGCACATCAAGAGTGGCATGCTTCAAAGATCTGGAGGAGCTTCTGAGTGATCGAGCCAAGTCCATCCCGTACAGAAGCCCAGCCAAGCTGGATGCCTTGCAGCTCCCATCAAAAGGTACTTGTAGATATTATTTGAAAGGGTTTCAGTGGCTCACCTGTTTCTGTTGATCTGTAGAGCTTGGAAGTTTGCTGCTGGGAAGTTGAGTGATCTGGAAGAGAGCTGGAATGTTCCAGGATGTCGAATGCCTGCATGTGAGTGATAAGTGATGGTCACATTGATATGGAACATTGCTATTTCTTCAACCACCATACTGTGCCATAGTGCATCCATGGCATTTGGAAGCAAACTGGCAAGACACATGATTATGCACCATAACCTGTGGCAAACACAGAATATGCCAATTTGCAGCATGCCTAAAATTGATGATCCGCTCTCTGGTTTTGGTCAGATTCTTCACAAGTTGCAGGTGAGGTGAGGCATAGAGTCACACGATTTCAAGTCTGCTGTCATGAGTTCCATTACCAATATAATGCAATCTGTCAGTCATAGTGCAAGGAGGAAGAAAAGAGACAAAATTATGTGGAAGTTATGATATCTCTTCATGCATTGGGTACAAATTCAACTTGGGTGCTCGCTACCAATGTAAAATGCTTTATCTGCTGCTTGAGATGCCTAAGAAACTTCCAGTACCTTTTGTTGGTTTGCTGGCAAACCACCTCATCTGCTATGAAACCCTGCATCCATCTGTAAAGTTGTTAAGAAAAGTTCTTCAAAGAATTTTCTCATGATCATATGAACTCGTATAAGATAAACCGTGCTGACATGAGGGATTAGGTTGCAATGTCATTGTGTTCCTTGCCAGAGAGCAATCAAAACCTTGATGCAAGCCATGGATTTGGCTTGAGTGGATTCATCACCTGTCAATGTTTGCATCATTGACACAGCCCGTTCTAATGGCATTGATTCTTGGTGAGGAGCTGGTCCAGATTAGTTGGCTGGTCTATCTCACTGTAAACCATAGCACAGACCATCTTCATATGTTCAGGGTGTTCAGAGACCCTGACCACCACTTGCTATGTACTTTGCTATACTTTTGACTTCACTGCTTGCTTGTACAGTGTTGAGCAAAAATAAAATGATGCTTACCTTCTCAAGCTTGTTGCAACTTGCATGAGGATCATGCTTTTACGTATTTGGGTAGTTATGGCTCTTGAGCACTAGCCAAGAGTAACAGCACATCTGAGTCTTCAAACTGCTTCAGGCATTGCAGAGAAACTCAGCATGCAGTTTTTCTTCTAATTGTCTGCCCAGAATATTGAGCAGATTATTGTAGACTTACCTACACTGGCACCAGGAGGTGATGAAGTCAGTGGAGAGTAATGGCTAGCAGCTGCCATTCATTATGGAGGTGACAGTATGATACTTTGTGACTGACACTCACAAGGTTAAGACTGCATGAGTTCATTCTTGTTGTGTTTGTTTGGTTTAGCTGGAGCTCACATATTGTAATCTTCAAAGTTTTAGTTTTGAGTTTTCTCTGCAATCTCAATCTCATAAGTATGTAAACCATAACACTGTTTGTCTCCATGTAAGGTTCAATTTGGAAAGAAAAGTTTGAAAATTTGCCAAACCTGCCTTTTGATGCATGCAAAGAATATGCTTTGCTTTCCTGCCCACTGTTAGAGAGAATGTCCCCATGTTTTGAGCTCTTGCCTTCTTTTTCCTGCTTACTTGTGGGTCCATTATATTTGAAAAATCATCTTAGTTTACACTGTTAATGGAACAGTGAAGTGGACTGAAACCGTGTGGATTCATGTCCATAGACCTGCTTCATGTCATAATTGCAGTTTGGACAAGTGTGTCATGATTGTTGATTGTAGCTCCTTTTGCAACATTCACAAGTTGTATGGGGGCCATTCTGTAAATGGTACACAGTGTTTTTTCTATACTTGGTTGGCATTGATGTGTCCTAAGTTAGAAAATGAAGTTGTTGATATTGCTGATTGATTTTAGTTGTGTAGTAATTCCCATTACTGGGAAATCTTTCATTGTTATTCTGTTCTTTGTTGATTGATGTCATCCCTGAACAACATGACTATGTGGTAGCTCAGCACTTTCTGAATGATCAGTTGGACTGGTGTGAAGATGTGGTGTATTTCTGTATCCCATCTATCAACTTGACTGACAAAGTCTTCATTTGCAGTACTGCAAAAGAAACTTTGTCTGCAGTATGAAAAGGTGACAATGACTCTAATGAGCTGAATTTGTCCTTCAAGTTCCAAGCATCCTGGTCAGATTATTCATCAGCAGTTGTTTGTTTGGAACAAGGACTGTAGTGTGAACATCAGTGAAGTCTGTGGCCTAGCTGTGGTCTTCTACACGTAAGCTGAGGTTCTACCACTACCCCCTCTGTATAGGTCTCTCCCTATCTTTCAGGCACCTTAAATGCTTACCCTGTCTGTACAGGGGCAAGTTAAAAAATGACAAGAAGCTTGCCCTCAGAATCTTGAATGCAGCTTGAATGAGGATACTTCACTCTTCTTTTTTCAGTCAAGTCTCTTAAGTCTTAGCCAAGATCATGACAGAGGCTTCCTGTTGTGCCTAGTAAAAATGTGACAGAATTTCAGGATGCAGGTTCTTGGATAATTGTTTGCCTGATAGCTTGGACAGATTACCAGACACTTCATCTAGATTCCAAACCCAAGGCTGTTTGGGAACTGATGAAGTCAGTGGGGGAGTAATGGCAGCTAATCAGTTCTTCTATCCATGATGAAGGGATGATCTGATACCTTTTGAGTGCCACTCCAAGGGTTATGACTGCACTCATTTGTGTTGTGTTAGTTTTGATTTTGCTGGAACTGACACATTGGTTACTTTCAAAGTGTGATTGTGAAATTTCCTCTGCAGTCTCATAGATGTGTATGCTGAGTTGCATTTGCTTAGCCTGTGTTGGAAATCCCAATGTTCAAGTTTTGTTGTTCAGTAGTTCCCAGATTCCTGTATCCTTATCTTCCAATCTGACCTATGTTTTCGGTGACTTCAAACTTGCTTGCTGATCACTGTTGGTAAAAATGTGTAGCAGCTCTGACATTTCACATTTAAGAATGTTGAGTCCATTTGAGCCTGAGGAAGTAATGCAAGGCAAAGTAAAGGAAGCTGCTTTCAATTGTAACCACCTTAGATAAACAGATTATGAGATACAGGGTGCTGCTTTCTAAGTTCAAAAATGGTCTTGGAGTAATGCAGGTGGAGATGGCCAATTATCAAGAGGGAAAGTCATCGTAGTGAAGTTTGGGGACATGACACGGAGGATTAGAGTAGATGGGCCATTTGAGTCAATCAAGGAGTCGATCAAGACTTCTTTTGGCCTCAGATCAAGGCGGCCATTTTGGTTGGAAGATGATGAGGGTGTGATTCAACCATTGAGTCGTAACATGCCACAAGGCCAATATTCTCTCAATCTGGATCCAGGCATGTCCCTCTTTCTTCATTTTCTTTCCAATGTATGGCTGACAGTGCTAAGTGTATTATCCACACTAGCAAAATTTCATAAGTCTTTGCAACTGTGTTTTGCAAACAGTTAAGCTTCCACTGTTATAATCCTCGGAGAGTGCAATGTTGTTTGGGAACTTACGTTAGAAAAGCTTTTGAACATAACATTCCAAGTGTAGTTCACATAGCATGTGTTAATATTGGTTCTATCCATTCATTATTGGGACCTGGTCAAACAATAGCCAAGACAACACCAACTGATCATAGCCAAGCTTCTTAGCCGTGCCTTGTTGTGTCACAAAACCATGAAACATCTCCCCGAGTTTCAAGCTTTCCAATTTCCAAAGAGTCGTTGTAAAGGGGTTTGCATGCTCAGTGGAAACTGATTAATGTCTTTCCTTGCAATGACTGCTGCTGAGTTCAGGGTTCACAGTGAAGGTGTGCCTGTATGATGAGTCGGGGCGCATGACAGGCACCACAGAGAATAGAACACTCTTCACAGATGACGATTTTCATGAGTTTCTGTCACGGAGGGGCTGGTCAGGCCTTCGAGAGGTGGGGGGTTTCAGGGATTTCAATTCATTAGAAGAGCTTCGGCCAGGGGCAGTATACCAACGTGCACCATGAGATGGTATCTGCTTGGTCCCACAAATTTTGCATTCCTTGTGTACAACGAGCTAAGAGTGCAAGTTGATACAATTCTAACTTATGAAAGCCATGACTCGTCAAACCACATGGGTGCACATTTGTACACTAGTATTGCAAAGGTAGTGTTTTAGGCCCACCTTTTGATTTGCAGGCAAGTATGATGGTGGTTATTGAATTTACCAAGGCATTGAAGGGGCTTGGCTCTTGGTCAAGTGTGTGGCTGTCTGTGTAAAACTCAATTCACCATATCCATGATCAAGGTAAATTTTGACCGCACACATTGCTTTCACCAAATTCCACTTGCCCCTTCTTGTGAACCCTTTTTCCTAAGATTTTCTACTGTTCTCGTCACAAGTAGGAATGACACTTGTTCAAGGTGCAGTTATCTGGTTGATATAGAAATGATGAACAGTTTTGTTTTGAGTCGGACCAGAGGTTTACTTAACCAAGGAAGATTTCTGCTTTTCCTGCCAGTGGAATGTTAAAAGGATCATTTCAAAGGTTTCTGAATAAAAAGTGGGGAGCTTGTCTAACCCCACTTGATTCTCTAATGTTCTTGCTCTCAATGTTCTCCTCCTTTCTGTTTTCTTCCTCCTTTTCTGGGTTTTCTCCAGTGTTAGGTGGGTATTTTGTTTTGTTAATGACTGCGAGTTCTGGTATTTTTAAATATTTCAAAATTAGAGAACTTCTGGTTCTGATTATTTCAGAAACCTCAAAGAAGTGGTCATTCCTTTGAAAGAGCTAGTAAAGAATTGCTGGTAATAATGGCAGTTCTTTGGATTTTAAAATTTTGTTTAGAACTGTGGTTGTATATTGGAAACTGGTTCTTTGATTTTTTGAGAGCCATGGTTGTGCATCCAAAAACCATCATGAGAACTGTCCGAGGTCTGTTCCTGTTTCTGATAACCGCCCAACCCTGATTTTCTCCAATTCTTCATTTTCTCTGTTTCTCTTTGTCTTTGTTTTCCCTCTCTTTCTTTGTGGGGTGTTTTTGTCTTCCCTCTCTTTTGAGTTGTTACACTACCTGCATCACAGCTTTTCTTGTTACTACTGAGTATGGTGACAGAAACTCATTATTTTGATTAATGTTTGACCCATTATTGGGGATGTTATGCTAGATAGTCAATATGTACATATTGCTATTGAAGGTTCATGAAAAATGTGTACGACCTTTGCTCTCATGCAAACTCATCCTTAACTTTGTGTACTGTGTTCTTGTTCTCTGTTTTCTTTAGGCATGGGAGTTCCTTTTTCTTTCTTTTTTCTATTTTTCTGGGAACATCAGCATCAACATCAGCAGGCCTGACTGAGATCCCCCTTTTCATGCTGGCTGTTTGGTTATTGTCATGCTGTCAGATCTGAAATGCCCCTAACCTCAATTTGGCTATTGTCTTGATCCCTTCCAGACTGACTTAAAATCATAAGTAATGACAGACTCTGAGTACTTATGAAGATACAAAGCCTGTTCATCACCACCCTAGTACATGTGTAGAGATAGTTCATGTCTAATTGTAATGTGTTACCACCCACAGGCAGAGATGGTTCATTATGTGCTTTCCCTGGAAAAATGGATTTCAGTCATTCATGGGGAAATCATGATGTACAATTGTTCCAAATGAAGAGACTGCTGATAGTTTTCATTGGGTGCCACATTCTGAGGAATGTTCACCAGGTGGTACTGTGAGATGTGGGTTCAGTTTTTGGGAACTTCATGGAACATTTCCTTTTTTTTCGACTGTTGTTAGTTTGAAGTGTTAACTGTAAGTTTTGAGAACCGGTGTTTGGATGTTAGTAGAAACTGGAGCAAACTCCTCATGGTTATCAGGGCAGTTCTTGGGGTTTATCACTGTGGTTCTCAATAAATTCAAACAACTGATTTTGATATGTATTCCCAGTTCTCAGTGCTCACCATAGTTGAAAAAACCCAAATACACTGGGGTACGAAAACAGGGGTCTTTCTATCAGTTCTTTCATGAAAACCGCCGGTTCTTTGAGGTTTCTGAAATAACTGAAATGGGTGGTTTTTTATTCTTTATTTTTTTTCAAAAATCTCAAAACTTATGATTCTTTGATTCTGAAATATTTAAAGAGTGGGAGTGGTGGTCATTAACAAAGTCAAATACCCGCCCAACACTAATTAGAACTTGCCATAAGGGGGCAGAGGTGTTAAGCAATGAGTCAATTGTTTATTTTATTTAGCCTTTTCTTTTTTGGTAGGAAAAAATTCACCAAAATGCGGAATTCAAAATTTTAAAATGAATTGATATTAGATATTTTCAATCACCAGATTTCTATTTTATTTTTTCAGTGTGAAGCCAAAAATATGAACAGATGATTAAAGATTTGTATTTCATATATGATTGATAGCCAGATTTGGCTAAATCTTCTTAGGGATCGGTGGTTTTTTTTTTGTTTTTTTTTTTTTTCCAATTTTTTAGCATACAGTAGTGGCAAGCCTCCGAAGGCAGATTTCGACAAAACTGGGGACAATTTTGTACAGGACCATTAAATGTGTAGCCTATAGACAAGCCGGTGGCAACACCCTCCCCAAAAGAATTAGAACTCGGCGAAATGTTGGCAACACGTTTTTGAGAAAACAGGGATTTTTCGCCAGAAATTTGGATTGGTATCACATTTTGGCGATTTTTTCGCCAAAAAACAAAGAAAGCCTGCTAGGGATGATCATCAAGTTCACGTGGATGATTGGCACTTTGGCTACAAACTAAACTTCCAAGAACAAAACACTGGTGGACAGGTCCTCAATTGGATTCTAGCAGCAGCACCCTTGCATTAAGTAAACCTGCGAAGGTTTTTAAAAGTGCACCACGGTTTTCTCGAGTAACAACACTAGCCTATGGCTTATGATTAGATGCCAAAACCAACTTGTACCGTTTGCGTGAGTTCATCAAAAGTCTGACCCACATCCTCTATTGATGTTCCCTGTTAACGACAGGACAATGATTGCTTGTCACGCTTCTATCCTCAAGCTCCTCCCATTCGGCTGTGATTGCCTTTTTCAGAGCCTCGATCTCTGTGTTATTGATGTCCACAATTGTGCCGACTGCATGACAGCTGCAGATGATCTTGAAAATGTGTGAAGCAGGAGTGCATGGATTGATCGGTGGTAAGTAGGCACAGATTGATGACACCATGAGCTTCAAAAACAAGTTCCCAAAGCAGTACAATGCATGTCAGATTGAAACAGGGATGTTATCTCTGATAACTAGGAGCCTCTGTCCATCTTGTGCAATTATGTAATCCCATATACAAAGGACTAATAATTTATTCCAGTGATTTTTTTTTTCAACTTTGTGATGTTGCTCAAGTGATGATCACCCATAAGCATATTTAGCCAAATTTGACAATATGAAAAATATAAAAATAAAAAATCTTAAACACCCTTTCATACTGTAAAAAATAGTAGAGATCATTGGCAATATATTTTTATACATTTTATTTTTTAATCTCAAAAACAGGGAATTTGTGATAGACTTTTTTTTTTTTTAATGTTTTCACCAAATGGCAAAAGTTTGCCACAAAAAAAATCACTAACATACTCAGATGCTTTATTTGTTTGTTCTCAGTAGGGGGTGGAGTCCAAGGGCAAGGGCATGTCTGAATTAAAGGCGCATTAGGCAAGAGTCAAGAGGCAAAATTGGGCAAGCCCACGCTAAAGCTCTTGCCCATGGGCTTTTTACTCAATGTCAAAATTGATGCAACCTTCATAGAGCAGGGCAGGGCTGCATGCTTTTCGTAAAAGCCTGGCCCATGAAAAAGTACACTAATTAGGATGGGCAGTTTCCCTCCCACAACTCCGAATTTCACGAGGATTCCAGACTTCCTCATCCTTTTCTGCAGCATCTTGGACTTCAACATTGAGATTTCCACACAGTCCTCTCTACCTAGGACTTTACTGTGCACATAAAGCCCATTGTGAAAACACAACACCCAGAGGCATAATCATGCACCGTAACACAGCCTCCAGCTACACTGCAAAAATTTCTAAGACGATTGTAGTTTGTACAGTAGGGTAAAGTACTCGCTTAAAGAAGTTGTGGTTTTCTAGATGGTCCAGGGTCAAGGTAGGCATTGTGACTTAGACACAAGAGCCTCAAAAGCCAGGATTCTTGCTGACCAGTGTTGTAACTGGCGTTCACCGGCTGCACATATGGTAAGGAATTCTCCCAAGAGTTTGTTCAGTAACTTTTCCTCCTGTCCCAAGTTATAAACTTAGCCGGTTTTCAGGGTCTTATTCCTGTTCGTTTAGAGTAAAGCCATTTTTATTTTTATTTTTTTCAATTTTGTAATGTCGAAGAATTTGAGATCATCCATTCATAAAGACAATTTAGCCAAATTTGGCATTAAGTACTATAAAAGCAATTTTATCATTTATAGCATTTTTGGATTTAAAAAATTTCCAAACAGCCAAAATTGGCCAAGATGAAAAGGATAAAACCCTAAGGTGGGGCATTCCCAAAATAAGGGTCCTAAGATGAGGACATACCCAAACTTGCCTGGCATTTTGGGAATGTTCTGCACCCATGGGCTTTACCTGCCATAAAGCACACCATTGAAAGTTAACATGAACATACATAGATCATGAGAGATAGGAGGGATCTGGTTCTCACACCTACACCTTAAGAGAGAGATCATGTCCACCCACCATCCATTCCTCATGGTGTACTGGTAGTTGCTGGTTCACCCGCAACAAGCCTCATCCAACATTTAGGGGAAGAAATTGACTTGCAGCTCTGACTAAAGTAAAGAGTAAAGCTCTGACTAAAAAGAGTAAAGAGCCCATCTACTCAATCATACGGTTCCTATTGTGGAATAAAAGATTTCATTCTTGTGAACCCAAAATCTATTTGATGGACTTCAACAACTCGGCCTTTTCAAGGATATCCATGATATCCTGATTGGTCGGGTAAATGAGGAATAACTCACCTTCCTATATCACACTCCAAAAGTGATACAAGTTTGAATCACCTATTTTGCAACAGATGGTATTCCAGAGTTCGTAATGCGAAGCATATTCAAAAAATGGCAATCCCTGTCCATGTCTTGTGAAAAGATGGCTGACATAATAAGCTGGTTGATCACCTCTTTTCCCATGAGCTTTCATGAGGATGTGTAACATCCAGAAAATGCGAATATTGCCAAACTATATGCACCCTGGCACTGTTGAGACACAGGTTGCCATAAAGCCTTCAAGCAAACATGAAACCATTGGAGTATCTTAATTGTGACTTCTATTTGATTTAGCTTTGCCTCACCTCAAATGCTGGAGCCGTTCTATTTGGAAGTCGTCCCTGAAAACTAGCATCAAGAAAGATATAGAAGGCATTGAGGTATGCCAGTTTTGATAAACAGTTTGGAATAAATTCAACACAGTAGCCTATTGGATTGATGGGGCTCTGTTGAACCATACTAACTAAACAGAAGACATTACATCAGCAATGGATCCTTTCTCCTTCTTTATTCCTTGACTGCCCAATCGCCTGATCAAGATGTGTCTGATGACCAGACACATCTTGGTGTTGCCCAGCCACAAATTTTGTGTTTTATTATACACACTTTAGGTATGTAATGTGTACAAATGGACTTGAAGTAGACAAAAGTCTAAGGCCACTGGAAATTTCAATCCATGGAGATCAAGGACTAGTTGTTGACATGAGGAGATTGCATTACCTATATAGTACTTGTTTGGGAGCCTCCATCCCACCAAGTTGCTCCTCCCACAACTTACTCTTTTGAATTGCATCTTTGGGTTCAACTTCTCCAAAAAAGCATGTCTCCAAAAGAGCCAATTTCCACTTTTGAATATACTTGGAAAGAGTTAGCATGTGAGAGAACTCCCCCAGTTGAAGACTAAGATCGATGATAATAGTAGAAAATAGTTTTTGTGCCTCCACCTCCAACTGCAACAAAATGGAATGTTATTCAAGAATTCTTTCACCTTAAAAAGAAATTTTGAGGTTGAAATGAGGAGGGGGTTTACTTAAAACTAGAAAGTTGTTTTGTGGAGCCATTTATCAAAAGCACCATTTAAGAATCCTTGTTTGGGAAACTTTTTGGCCTCCTTCAACACATTGGATTGGTTTCATATCTTCAACAATGAAACCTTTTGCTCATTTGTGACATGGGTGCAAGCTAACATCTATAGTTTTTCAATGAACATCTTTGAATTTGAATTCATGTCATAATGGAACTAAATTTGCTTGAAGAATTGAGGACCAAGAGTCAAGTCACATATTGAAATGATTGTCTTTTGCATAAATGTTTGGAACTTGGAAGTGGATCTCAACTTGGGATTTGACACTTCCTCATAATATAACTTGACTATAACGTCCATCATTGTAGAGAACTCACGCTAAATGAAAAAGAAAAACATCTTGTCATTGATTTTGTTCAAATGGAATAAATACCTTATATCGAAAGGGATAAATGATGAGGAATTTTTAACTTGTACATTTTTTTTTAAAACTCCCTTGTGTCAAAGAATACCAAGTTTTCTTAAACTTATTCTCAAATTTTTTTTAAAGATCAAGACTTATGACATCCTTGAATTAAATCAAAGGAATCTTCCCCATACTTTGAATGCAAAAAAAATTGTGAATGAAACTTGGTTTCACATGATTGATTTTGACAAACTTACATAATTAAAAAAACAAACATTCAATGGAAAGAAAGGAGATGGATAGGAGAAAATCAAGGTAGCTTTGAACTTCAAAGAGGAACTATGAAAAATCATGCTTATTAAAGTCTATCATTGCAGTAAACCACTAGACAAGGCCCTTTCTCATATCCAGCATGATGGAATTTGTAGATATGTGCCACAAGAAATCATGGGAGTAGATTCTAGAAATAAAAGGCACCCAAGCTTGGGGATGGTAAAAAACTTCTTCAAGTCTACATTTGAATTAAGGGCTTCCCCAAAAGAAACATTCACATGTCTCCAATGAAAGTCTAATTCATGAATGTGATTTTCCACCAATTCCCCTTCCCCTTGCTAGTTAGTTAGAAAGACATAGAAAATTTTATCCCCTTCACAATATCCCATATGGAACACATGTTCCATCTTCAACACATTGATCTTCAATGTCAAGTGGACTATGGGCATTGAAATCATTTTACAGAAAGATATATTCATCCAAACTTTCACTTTGGGATGACTCTTGTGTTTCTCCAAGACCTCCACTATCTTGAATTTTT
>Ga0116231_10003411_pt1 | contig 33072 bp, 25 predicted proteins | sample S1TSphgellanicum_2_FD_89695 | JGI IMG/M metagenome (GOLD analysis project Ga0116231, IMG submission 89695) | Host-associated microbial communities from peat moss isolated from Minnesota, USA - S1T2_Fd - Sphagnum magellanicum MG | ecosystem: Host-associated > Plants > Peat moss > Unclassified... | reverse complement strand
TTTACAGAAGTTATTTTGAAATGCATCCATTGCAAACTCATGCAACTCGTCTGATCAAATTTACAGAAGTTATTTTGAAATGCATCCATTACAAACTCATGCAACTCGTCTGATCAAATTTACAGAAGTTATATTTTGAAATGCATCCATTGCAACTCATGCAACTCATCTGATCAAATTAACAGAAGTTGTTTTGAAATGCATCCATTGCAACTCGTGCAACTTGTCTGATCAAATTTACAGAAGTTATTTTGAAATGCATCCATTACAACTCATGCAACTGGTCTGATCAAATTTACAGAAGTTACTTTGAAAATGCATCCATTGCAACTCATGCAACTCGTCTGATCAAATTTACAGAAGTTATATTTTGAAATGCATCCATTACAACTCATGCAACTCGTCTGATCAAATTTACAGAAGTTATTTTGAAATGCATCCATTACAACTCATGCAACTTGTCTGATCAAATTTACAGAAGTTATTTTGAAATGGATCCATTGCAACTGAGTTGCAACTGCACATGGTCACAAAAAAAGAGACCAGTTTCTTTCTGAAAAAAGCATTACACCGGGACATGTAGGATGAAAGCACAATCCATTTCATTCTTGAAGATAAAAGAAGCTGTTGTTGAACTTTGAAGTACTTTTAGCAAATACTTGGAAGCAAATATCAAGGTTTACAAGGTTTGTAACTTGAACTCATGATCAGTTCTAACCCCATCCACTGCCCCCAAAACCATCATTCTAACACTAAGAAGCTACATAGGTGTGCACAGGAGAAAGAGAAAAAGCAGAAAGAATAAAAAAATAAAACCAGCACAGCTCCAAAACAACACCTAATCATAAAGATCTGTTCTTCATGGGCCCCTTACAAAAAGCCTATGAACTTTTTCCAGGTGGTACAAATAAGTGCGTCCAATTTCTGTAGGGAAGAATCAAAAGCTACAACCAAGATTCTGCAATAGGAAAACAATAATATGTATATCAATTTTACTGGTTTCCATTTTTTGAAGCAATTACTCTCGCTTTATTATTTATGGCAGCAGCTGAGATAAAGGAGCTCTGCTGCTTAGTACACAACACAGCAGATGAACCAAGGTTTGAAAAAAAAACACAATCCACAACGCTGCAAGGTCACCAGACCTTGTAGGGTTATACAAGACAATGCGGGGCACAGAACTACAGAATCGCATACTAAAAGAAGAAGGTTGTACTGTCCTGACAAGAGCACTAACACGCAACAACGGCAAACTATGGGAAAGAAAAAAACACTGGCAAAAGCTTGACTTTCCATCCCAATGTAACCCTGCTGGTTATTATGTTTGTGGGATGTTGATTAAAAAACAGGGGGGAAAAAAGAAGGAACACGAACTAATCTCAGAAACTGCTTATTCTTGACAGCATTGGATTCATAGAAGCCCAATGGCAAAGGATTTGGAGAACTACAATATGTGTGCTGCCTGCATCAGATAATTGGAGACCTGATGAAACTGATGTCTTTCAGGACAACAGTTTATTCACTGACTGACCTCAGTAATGTTGAGGCTAACTAACTACTACTGCCTGACTATGATCTAAGCCAAAAACTAGCAATGCTACTTGAAATGCTACTCAAAACTCACATCCATGTTGGATGAAAGAATGTACAGTGCAGTGACAATGAAGCCACTGCTTTACCAAGAGCTCAGGAACAAGCTTGTGGTTTGTAGTTCAGCTAATATAGGCTGTAAATGATGCCTTGAATTGAATGTGACCTACCTCCTATACGGAATTCTATGACGGCCTAATTTGAATTAGTGCAAAAAATACACATTGCTTACCATGAGGATGTATGACTAGGATCCAGGTAGAAGAAGTTGTTGCTGGCTTCTAAGTCCTGACCTGAATCCTGTAGCCCAGAATTGCGGCTACATTCAGGGTGTGGCTTGGGATATCTATACACATCAGTGCAGTAATCATACACCAACATATTCTCTGTCACCCATTGCAACCGAACCAACTGCTCAATGTTCAGGTGCTGGATTGTTGCCCTCTTCAGCAACGCATCAGACTTTCTTGAGGTGCAGGGTGTTACCTCACCCTTGTACCAAGGCACCTCACATCCCTCCACGTCATACTGTCGGTACCTTGCTTTAAATGGTGATTTTGACCAGTTCAACTTAACAGCTCCAGATTGAGTGGCCCAGTCCTCTCCATTCCACATGCTTGCAAAGACACTCATGGGCTGCCGACATGGGTATGGCACACCCAAATCCTCATTATTTTTGTAGATTCGGATTGGGGTTTCATCAACCATAAAACTGCATATGCAGAACATGCACAGTCCACAAAAGCTTAGCATGTATAAATCAATGGCTGACTGAGCATCCAGGTTTGGACAGTCCTAACATTGTGATCCATTTTGAGAATAAATAATACTGCAGCAGGTGAAAAAATGTTCTACTACAACACTTGAAAAGTGACACAAATATTGAAATAGAATGAAGGATGACTGGACCTACATGATGATCTTCTTGTTCCAGTGAATACTGTAGGTATGGAAGTCAGCTGTAGGGTCAAACCAAAGTTTGATACGCTGCTCACGATCTCCAACTCCAGATGCATAGACATTGGTCTGCAGTACATATGGCTTGCCGACCTCGTTCCCCAAGAACTCAAAATCAAGCTCATCATGCTTCCCACTCAAAGATGATGTCTGGGGAAAAAAATCAGAATGCATCTGCTGTTAATACAGTGAAAGCATTTTTCTTCTCCTATACAGGGGAAATGTACAATGCGGTGTTGAATGGCATCAAAAGCCAGATTCCCTCGTTAATGATCCTATTCATTCTATCTCCTGCTCAAATCACTGGACCCTTCAAAGTTCAATCCAAAAAATTAGAGCTTGCATTTCAAGCAGCAGAAAACATAAGCCAGAACTTGCCAAGACTTGACATTTCATGTTCTGGACTCAAGCTACGGCACACATTACAGATCAAGACAAAGATTCAACTTCATGAATCCCAAGTCTTTGTTGTATAGGAATCCCTGGTGCAAAAGAAGTGATCTCACATAGAAGGTGGTGACAGTCCCTGCCGAATCACCAGGATGCACCTTCATTTGAATGCTGATGCGACCAAACAAGTACCTCGTATTAGAGGCAAATCCTGAAGCTGGAAGAACAGTAAAGCAGGGGAGACAGGCATTGTGTTAGACAATCACAAAAGACTATTAGAAACACAAAGAAAGATAAGAGGCCAACAGAGTCGCGAGAGAGAGAGATTTATGCAAGTGAAAAATCATCCTGTACTTGGCTTTTGCAACAAGAAACAGCTACATAGGACCAGAAATAGACAATGCTGCTGCCAGCAGATCATCATTTTGTGCAAGCCTAGCTACTACTGCTACCTCTTCTCCATTTCTCCAGCTGCAATGTCTTTTAGAGTAATGTCTTTCAGTGCAATGCTAGTGGTTAGTGGCTATGCAGTGAAAGACATTGCTGCTGCTGTTGCTGCTACTGTCAAGAACAAAACAGAAAACAGAGCGACCGTCTGTTGTAGCCATGATGCTGATGCATTTGCTATGAAACCGCTCGAAGGAGTGGAGAAGGGCAATTTGAACTACGCAAAGCATTGGAAATTTGGCTGTAGGTGCTGCTCATGTCTGCGACAATATTGGCTGCATTATGATGCTGTCAAGAAGAACCAATCTTAAGTGAAAAACAGATGACTGGCGCTGTAGACATAGCTGATGACGCGCATTTGCTATGAAATTTGTATCGTAGTTAGCACGGAAGGGGAAGCAGGGAGAGAAGAGCAAAAACCTGCTACTCTGTCAAGGACAAGTTCCGCCTCCTCTCCATCTTCCGACAGCTTGTAATGGTCTGCATCGGCAGTGCTCCAGAAATGACGACGGAATGTTGATTCCACATATTTCGCTCGCCCTGCTGCTGCTGCTCCTCCTCCTCCCGCTCTAACCTCCGGCCTACTGCAGTGCGCTTTCACAGCGAGGAGCCCCAGAACTAGAGCTAGCTGGAGCAGCAAGCGACGATAATAATATTCATTACTTCTTCTTGTTGCTTCCAGCACTCGAAGAAGAACCGACCCCCGATCATGTCGCATCCGGCTATTGAATCCCATTCTCCTCCTCACCCCCGCCCAGCAGCCACTACCACAACAACAACCGTTCAAGCAGCAAGCCAAACAAAAAAACGTTCCTCGGTCTTCGGTCCTCGGAACTCGGAAGCGGCTGCTACAGATTCAGTATCTATCACCGAATTCTTTCTTGCACAATAAACAAACACAAAGCCATACAGACAAACAAACTGTGCAAGACATGCAGGAACAGCAAACTGTAGCAAAGCTTACACTAACTTCATACAGACACAAAGAAGCTAGTGGCACAGGTCATGGAAGAGCAAACAGAGAAACTAAACTAACTTCATTTGAGTAACAAACAACACGCGCACACACATACACACACACGGGGAAACATCAGGAAACTAAAACAACGACTCAAAGCAGCCTGTAACTCGGATACTGCGACAACAACAACAATGATGATGATGATGCTGATGATGACAATCACAAGAAGCAGCTGTGGGGAAAGGAAAACAGACAGACAAAATGCAAATGCAAGAATGTGGAGGTGTGGTAGATATAATACCGGCGGAAGAGTCTTATAGAAAACGGAAAGGGGAGGAAGAAGTAGAAGAGCGTCCGTTTCTCCGTGACAGACAGTCCCAACGGGTGTGTGTGTGTGTGTGTGTGTGTGTGGGGACGAGACGACGCTAGCTTCGTTGCTGCAACGGCGTCGCTAGAGAACAGCCAAAAAAAAAGGGAGGGGACCTAACGGACAAAGCGTCACAGAATCGCAGAAAACACAAAACAAAACCAAAAAAGAGCATCCGGAGGTGGACTGGGGGGGCCAGGGGGAGGGGGTGGTGGTGGTCTCTATGGGGTTGGAAAAGGAAAAGATTTTATAGGCATAAGATCCTTATGCTCCTTAATGAGTAGGTGTAAGAACCATCCCTGTACTTTGTCCTGTGCTTTTGAAATGGCTAAAAGTTCATGAGTTCCAGACATCATTTCCCAGATGCAAGGGGGTGAACTTGGCCTATTGCCTTGTCCTAGGCCTCTTATTTTTTGGGATTGTCCCAAACCTAGGCCTATACAGGAATAGCTAGCTGTGTTTGTTACTTGGACTTGCTTGGTGAGAATTTTACTTGGCTCATCAAGAAGCCCTTACTTGACCCAAGCTCTCAAATCCTTATACATAAGGTTCATGTTGTTGCCTTCTTAACCTTGGCAGCTTCAACACATGTTTGTCAATTAATTAATTAATTAATTAATTAAAATTTTTAATTTCCAAAAAAATTCAATATTCTTTCAAAATTCAATATTTTCCTTCAAAAAAATTTTTTTTTGATTTTTTTTTTTTTTGGGGGGGGGGTGAAAATCTCAACATTTCTGGAAATAATAATATAATTAGTATTGGAGCTGCCCAAGGTAAGTAAGTAGTAAGGTCTGTACAACATGGCTGACAATCAAGTACATACCAAACTTACAGTGATGGTGGGGTGAGGGGTAACTTAACTGTGGTTTGGTGGGGAGAGGGGGTGGGGGGGTGGGGGGGTTAGAGATGGCTTCTGAGCTCTTCTTCTTCTTTTGCTGCCACATTTTGAAGAACAAGCAAACAAACAAACAAACAAATTATGGCCATGTTACCAAAAGCTTCCTTCCCCCAGTCTTCTTCTTCTGAGTTGGGTTGTGACCAATTGAAAGTCCTCCAAACCCTAACTAAACCCATCCCTCTTCCCCATATGTGGTGGGGGGGACCACCAGAGTCAAGTCTGAGTCCAAGAGGATGAACCTTCAACCCAGAGTTAATATCTAGTTTCTCACCTTGGTAACCAACCCCATTCTATATAAGAAGTAGGTCCTATACATATATAGGTAGGTAGGTAGGTAGGTAGGAAAAAATAGGTCATTACTATCTAAGTAAGTAAATGGTTTTTATATACCTACTAGGTAAGGGCTGTTTTTGCTACCTACCTACTAACAACCCATCCATTTGCGGGGTTTGTTGTCAAATGGGTTGTTAAAGGAAGTAAGTAGTAGTACAAATAGTAATGGAGCTAAACCACCATGGTTAACTAGGGAACTGGAACTCAACAGAAAAAAGTGTTGCCAAACAACAACTTCTCATCCATCCATCTTTCGTGATGTGTTGGTGAGTGCGGGTTTTCACTACCTACCTACTAACAACTAATGGAGCTAACCACCATGGTTAACTAGGGAACTGGAACTCAACAGAAAAGTGTTTCCAAACAACTTATCATCCATCTTTCGTGATGTTTTGGTTTTTGCTACCTACCTACTAACTAACAACCCATCCATTTTGTGGGTAGGTTGTCAAATGGGTTGGTTGTTAGTAAGTAAGTAGGACAAATATGAATGGAGCTAACCACCATGGTTAACTACGGACCTAGAACTCAAAAGAAAAGTATTTCTTGACAACTTATCATCCATCTTTCACGGTGTGTGTGTGTGGTGGGTGCTAGTTCACTTTGGCCGTAGGAAAGGACTCTTCTTCTTCTTGAATGAAGGAAGAGGAGATGGCCAAAGAAGTAACTAGCACGAGACTCGGTAAGTCACCCACTTTTGTATAGTTGAAGCACGAAATTTGCATTCGTGGGGTTTGTTGCTTGCTTGCTTGCTTTTGTCTCAACGAACCCAAAATAATAATAATAATGATATTTTTTTTGTTGTATTGGATGCATCAATTCAATAGCCGAAAGTCGTTGGGGGAGGTTGGGGTGGGGTGGGGAACCTCATGCAAAGTGGTGTGCATGGGGCTTTTATTTAATTCATTACAAGCCTCCATTACATGTTAGATGTGAGTTCCTTACAAGCCAATGTTATTATACTCCCTAGTACCCTTGACAACATGTCTGTCAATTTATTATTATTATTATTTTAAATTTGATTTTGATGCATAGACTATATTCTTGAATATTTTATATTTTCCTTCGTGATTTTTTTTTTAATTTGAAAAATAAAAAATTTGGGAAAAAATTATCGATTCTAAAAATTATGTGAGTATCGATCTTTAGTACCTAGACATCAAACCATGTTGGGAGGGGTTGAGAAACCCACATTTGCCCACTTTGGAGGTTAAAAAGTGACCACCTCTCAATAGAGGTTAGTGTTTTATTCCGTCACTTTTATGATGTAGCCAAAATGGCTATCATCCACACAAAGATTTAGCCAATTTTGGCTATAAGCAAGGTTTATGAAAGAAAAAATAAAATTTAAACATCCATCTATATTTTTGGCTACCTACTTGAACCATGTATAAAAATCTGGCATCTTTTCTTAGATCTTTCTTAAATTTTGGCAATGGAAAATCCCAAAAATCACTTCATTTTTTGCATTTTGCATTTTTTAATTTTGCCAATTAAAAAAAAGGCTGATGGAGGTGCAAGAGTACCCCTTTGTATCCTTGTAGTAGCCTGAAGAGCCACTCGGCTCAACTACATTTAGTTAGGTTTCTTTATTTTTTGCATTATTTTGCTAGTTAATTGTTAATTCTTTTTTGCTTTTGCAAAATGGTTGGTAGTATTGATTATAAGGGATTGTGAATTAACGTGTTATTTTAAATCATTACCAATGTCAAGTTTATTGACAATAATCCATTATTGTAATAACCAAAAAAAACCCCCATAAATCATAGGAATAACATCATAATACACCTTAACATGTGAATTTCTTTTTTGTGGAAAACCTTCAAGTATTATTTTTCATTATGTGTGATGAAATTCGTATTGAATTCATATATATATTTGGTGAGATCGTTGTTTTTGTGACCCAAAAAATGGAATGTAAATTGATTCTACATGAAAAGAGCCTTGCAAATGCATACGATCAAATTTTCAATTTGTTTTGCACTTGCAAATTGACAAAATGTTTACCTAATGTTGAACTACAAATTTACCTAATGATCAATAAGTTATTCATTTCTTTTGATTCACTTATTATGTTGATTATATATACATATTCAACATGATTTTTTCCTTTGAGTTTGTCTACTCATTTTGTTCAAATATTCTTTAAAAATAAAAAACCCCAACATTGGTGAATATATAAAACCTCAAAATGAATGATCTCGCATGAAAATAATAAGAATGTAAAGTGCTGAAGATCATGTGAACTTTTTTTTTTTTGGGAAGGTTTTTGCAATGGGCACAAAAAACACAACACCAAACTCATTTGAGCTCAAGTTTGGGTGCAAAAAATGGGTTTTGTGCCATGTTCACCCACAATGCAAATTTTTGATGTTGTTCATGGGTACATTTGACCCAAAAAAATTGATTGGTGGTTGGTAACAAAATTAAATTTTATTTAAGAAACTTTGGATTGTAGATTTGTTTTTGCATTCTTGCTACATCTCTCAACCTAGGTCTAAATTTGGTGAATTTCTCTTTTTTTCTAAAACTAGAAGAAAAACAAAAAACAAAAAAAACTCTCTCAAAAACAACATTATTTCTTTCTCTCTTTTGTTGTTTTGAAGCAAATTCACCAAATAATAATGATAATAATAATAATAAAATCGGTGTGGGTGTGTTTAAAGACAATTTGTGAATATTTCTTAAAGAAGAAACAAGCCTTAAATGTTTCTAAAATTTAATTAAGAATTCTAGATTTTGATTTTTGCAATTTGAACATGAAGGGTAAAATTTTAAAATATAAAGACAAATATTTATCATTATACCATTCTTTCAAAAGTTGCGTAGTCTTAAGTTTTTTACCCATCAATCAAGGTTTACACTTTGGATATATTAGGTCATTACCTTCACCTTTGTCTAGTTAAAAATTTACAACACCAATTTAATTTAATATTTACACTCATGTAATTCAGAATTTTGGAATGAATTTTGAGATGCCTATTTTTTTTTTAAAAACTTAACATAAACAATTACAATGATGGTTGAGTTGCATATTGAAATCAATATACCACATACTAGGTAATAGTTTTCATAATTCACTTCTATTTGTGCAATAAAATATATATTTTTTGAAACCTTCCTTTTTCTCTTTTTTTTTTGAAAATTTAATAGGGATTTCCTTGAGCTATTGGGTTGGTTAAGGCTATTGGAAAATGTAAAATTTGAAGATTTCAAGTTTTCTTTATAGATTAGTAACTTAATTTTTTTGAAACAAACCTTATTAGTCCAATGAAGAGATGTGTTCTCAAATGTAATACATCCAACCAACATATATATAACCAAGTCTACATAGTACCAAATTTAATAATTGATTTTCACAATTTTCAAATTGAAAGAAATTTCATGCTAATTAACTTTGGAAAGCTTCTTAACATTTTCCACATCAATTGAATAATTTAACAATCTTGTCTTGTCCTTCTGAAAATAACCGCCAATAATAACATTATGTTAGTGTTTTTTTTTTGGTGTTGATTTTTTGTCATTTTACCAAAAAAACAAAAGGGGAGGGACGAGGGAGTTAGATAATAGGTTTTAATAGGTCACCAAAATATAACAGGGTGGCTAATTTTCCTATTTTTATATTTTTCTTGTAGCCAAATTTAGCTAAATCATTGATTGCCACTACAGGTGCAACATCAAAAAATTGAAAAAAAATAAAAATGCATTATGTGTGTTTTTACAATACAAAAATCACCCACATATCTTCAATGAACAATATTCACAATTAGGTTCTTTTTCCCAAATTTTTTATGTTTCATCAATTGCAAGAATTCCAAGAAAGATGTACTGTTAAATGGCAACATGTTTCTATTTCTCCAAAAAAATAAATTTAATTTGTTTAAAACATTGCCCAACTAAAATACAAGTCAAAATCAATGTTTTTGTGGCAAAATTTCACACCATAGGGACAAAAAAGGGGAACATTGTTATGAAAAATTTTGCCATTTTTTAGGAACTTTAAAAAAGATTGCAAAATTTTAGACCTAAGTCCTAATAAGATCACCAAAAATTTAACAAGCTTGAAGAAGTGAAAACTTTCCACAATGGTGTTGCCATTTAATATTCTATCTATTTTGGAATGCTCACCAGAAGTGCTACAACAAAAAGGTTTTTTATTTTAAATTATTTTTAAAAATGGGCAGAATGTGGTGGGAATTATTTATTTTAGTTTTTTTCAATTTTGACCCAAAAAAATCCCAAAAAACAACGAATATGAGACCAATTTATTTTCTTAAAGTTTCACATTTGTGCAAAAATTTGCACAAAAAAAAAGGGGCTGCCCACAATAGGACTTGTACTTGTTACTTAATTGTTACAAGCTAGGTTACCAAGTTGAAACCCAACATCAACTCAGTTATAACTTACACTTTGGTAAACTACCTTGTTAACCTTCCTACTCCCTAGTTCCCTTACCTATGTAACTCACCTATTTAAGTGGGTAGGTAGGAAATATAAATGATGATCATGTAGGTAGGTAAGTAGGTAAGCGACTTTGTGGCTATGAGGTAGGTGGGATGCATGTGGATGATTTATTAGTTACTACATAGTTACCACCCTCTCATTTGTTCCCAAAACGTTCTTCATTTGTTATTTCTTATGTTCCCAATGTTATATATCATTTCACGTTATGTGATGGATCCAATCATCAAAGATGGTTTTAATATTTGTGACATTTCACTATGTCAAAATATGGTATTCATGATGAGTTTGACCATTTTATTATTGATGCCCCAAACTTTGTCATGTAGTCATATATTGACATAAACATGCATTGTAGTAATTATTATGACTACATGACTATTTGACTATAGTTATTTCTTCCATTGGTCATATTTATAACTGGAGATGCAATTAATGTCAACTAATGCTTCCAAATGGATGAATTATGAATGATTTTTCATCCACTTAACCCTTCACATGTCACATTAGTTACAATTACAACAAAATATTGATCACAATGATGACATAAACCTAAAGTCCCTAAATGTATATTAAGGTTTATTAGGGATATATTACAAATATATTGTGTAAGGGTATATATTTAAGCATATAAAGACAAGTTGAGGGTTAATAATAAATAAGTAGGCTTATTTATCTACCTATTTATGTTAAATTAACTACTTAGCCTAGGGTACTTATCTACTTGCCTATTTTACCTACATAATTACCTAGGCTACCTACCTACCTAACTTACCTACATACCTATGTATTTATTTAACTTTGTTACTTACCAAACCCACCTACCTAGTAGGTAATATAGGTTGGTAGGTTAGATAGATAATAGTTAAATATAACGTACCTACATAACTTATGTTAAATAAGTAACTAGTTATGCTATGTAGGTAAGTAGGTTATAATGTAAGGAAAGCTAGGTTAAGTACACTATATATATACACCTACCTACATATATATTATTTTACGTAGGTTTAGGGTAAGCTAGGTAGGTTGGGGTAATAAGTAGTAGGCAAATGGGTAAATAGGTAGGCTACTTTTGTATGGGACAAAAGATGTGAGATAATGTTGTAATGTTTCTTTTTCATGAAATTTATTTCATATCTTTTTTTAACAAATTCAAATTTGTAAACTATATAAATAAATGAAATAATAATCTACACATGGTACATGTGCATAAAAAATGTTCAAAGTGCAAATACCATTTGGGATGAACCAATCAAAAAGGTTTGTGACCAACAAATTAAATAGGATCCTACCCACCTTAACATACCTAGGCCTACCTACCTACCTAACCCTACTTACCTTCCTACCTACGTACCTACATAAGTTTTTAGACTACCTAGCCTTAAGCAAATGAATAGGTAGTTCATTGATCATGGTATTCAAGTCCATAATCCATTTCATGGTGATGGTATCATTAACACACTCCACTAACCCATTGAAATGCCTAAATCATTTTGTTTGAACCCATGAGATTGGCCAAGATACATTTGAAATAAATCCACCTTACAAATTGAAATTGTAACAATGAAATCACACAAAAATTCTAGACAAATTTGACAAGGGAATGCATGAATCCACATAAGTAATAGGTAAGCCAGTCCAAACCTCACGGACATCACATAATTAATCCAAATTAGTTGTAGCCAAGGCCACACTTGTTGAATCCACATCCAATTTCATCAACAAATGTTGTTTTTTTTCAAACACTTCAATGGACTCAACTCATTAATCTATCAAGTCTTAATGTTATTGAATAGTTTATTAAACTTTTTATTTCCATGATTTGGGCCAATTTATAAACTAAATAGGTGGTTATTTGAAAAATTGCAAAAAAATATGTAAAGGGTTTGGATCAAATATTTTAAATATGCCACCATAGGTAAACCATAAAAATTTGGATTGCTAAATTGGTCATGTGTGTAATATGATGGATCCTTGTTAAGAAAGGAACATGTACACATATCAAATTTATACTATAAGCCCACCTTGAAAGGTACTTACACCATTTGCATAACAACTTAAAGGGCACATCATATCAGGGACATAAAGAACCATAAGAACAAAGGTTAAAAGAAAGGTTTAAGTCTAATTTTCAAACATGAGACAAGATAAAAAGATGTAATTAAAAAACAAAAACACAATAACTACAATCAAGAACATGAGATGTGCAAGACAAATGTGAAATCAAATTTTTATTATGTTAACATATGCAAACATGAACACAAAAAGAGATGATAAGGTTATGATGCAACATCGTGCTTAAGACTAATGTTAAACATATTAAAAGAAATGAAGGGTCCTACTTTTATTTATAGCCCTTTAGGGATTTAGTTGAAAGAAACTTTCAAGAAGACTTCTATGTGTGCATTAAGTACATAAACTTTTTGAAAACCTTTCTAATTGAAAATCAACTATGAATTAACTAAAATTTAATGAAAGTTAACTAGGACTTAATTATGAATCAATTGGGAATTAACTAGGGTTAACTATGACTTAATAAAAAAATAAACTAAAAATTAACTAGAAGTTAATTAGGAATTTAATTGGGACTTAATTCAAAGTTGACTAGGAGTTAATTTGGACTTAATTAAAAATTAACTAAAAATGAACTAAGATTTAACTATAAGTTAAGTAATAGTGAATTAAAACTAAACTAAAAATTATATATATGTTCAATATAAATCATGGATGAACATTGAAAAAAATGAACCTGACACCTCAACCTTTATTAAATCTCTAACACTAAATGAAAAATTCATTATCATTTTAATCAAGTTTTGGGAATTGAATCCTTTAGGAATGTAATTAAGTGAAAACAAAATAAGGATTTTGCACCAATTTTGAACACAATAGTTATAAAAAAATCTAACTTTGATTATTCAATTAGTCACCTCATCATTTGTCAATGTCACAAACATGGTTGTTTGAATAACAAATTTGTTAATTATCAAAACTTGGTTGTGAACATGTTTAATAATTTGCCACCCATCTATGTCACTTGAATATTTATTTGGATTTTTTTTTAGGTTCAAAAGATGAAACATGCCTTTGAAATCTTCATAGTCAATCATTAATTTTCGTTTGTTGATTAACACTATAAGCAAATTGTATTGGCTTCCTTTTAATGTTTATTCATTGTTGCCTTGAATTTATTCCAAAATAAAAACTTAATTCATTGAAACATCTATTAGTTTATTTTTTATATGAACACACTTGGGATCCACAACTTTCATCCCTTGTTAATTTTTCCTTTTCCTTGCATGCTATCAAATGAATACCATTTGGTGATTAACAAATTTTCCTTGTATTTCATTTTGGTGCAAACTTTGCATCAAACTACTATCATGAATTCCCACCAACATCAAAAACAACTTTTGCCCAAAACATTCTCACAAACCAAACATTTTGGAACTTCTTCACAATGGTTTGTTTTAAAGATTTTTGTTTGGCAATGATAGTAATGGGAATTGGATTTGCATGGACATACTTAGGCATTCCTACATGAGGGCTTGGGGTAACAAACATAATTGTAGTATTAATGTCCATTTCAACAACAAAAGGTGTAGGTTCATGGATTTGTGCAAAATGATGTTGAAGCTCTCCTTGTTTACTAAAGTTTGCTTCATCAATCCTATGGATAACTCTAAATATTAGATTGGATGAAGTTTTCTAAAAAAATTTAAACCTACAATTTGTAGGTGAGCTAATTTTGGGTGCCATCTAAATTCCCACACATTAATGGACAACAATCAACAAAAAAAACTTTCAAAACTCTATGAAGGTTAACCCAAAAAAATAAATTTAACATAAATCTTAAACATCCCACTCCACCAAACCAAAACTACACACCATGGGGTGTCTAATAGAAAAAAAAAATGCACGCACAATAAAATAAAAAAAACCTTTGAACAAAAAACTCTTGATTCTCATGGAATTAAACTTCTCACTACAAACCAATTCAAAAGCAATTTAGTTGCAAAACGTGATACTAACACATGAAAAACAAAGGCAAAATGGAATTATTTAAGGAAAAAACTTAACTTTCAAACACTTACACGATGTTGTGTAGCATGCACCAATGGCATTATAAGTTTCTGTTAAGGACCCCAAAACTTCACTCAATGAATGATAATGAATATTAAAAACTTAAAATTTGCATTGTGCACAATGTGTTTTAAGCACGAATGCTACGAAAATAAAGAGGTGTTCCAAAATAAATGAAAACCAAAGCAAATTATGGCAAAGGTTTTAGGTTTAAATAGAATTTCAACCATAGAACATGGAAAACCAAAAACAATAACAAAAAAAATTATGCAAGACAAAAATGCAAACAAAATTATTATTATAATTTATAAAAATATGAACATAAAAATGAACCAAACAAGGTTATGGTGCAAGATTATACCTTAAATTAACCTTGAACAAATTGAAGATAATGGGGTCTTATTTTTATTTATATCTTTTGGAGACCTAACTCAAAAACAATATTCATGAAAGGTTCCTCCATATGAACTAATCAAAAAATTATTTTAAGAATTTTTTAAAATTATAAGTGAATTATAAATGGGGTTTTTTCTCTAGTTTTTTTTTTTTTTTTTGGGGGGTGGGGTGACAGAATGGTGTTTCAGCCTATGGGGCTGAATGCATTCCAAGGTGGAATTGGCGCATTCCTTTTAAGAAGTGTCTTTAAACGGACTTTTGCTTCCACCGACTCCTTCGACCCACTTGCCTTGGTTTCCACTTGGGATGAGCCCACTTGCATCTTTTACCGTTTTACCTGCCTTTTTTTTTACCCCACCCCCTTTGGCCCCACTTCCCGGGTGCGTTAAGTATGAAGATTACAGGACCTCATTCTGCAGCGTCATTGGCTGAACAGTGAGAGGCCAAACTGCCGGCCTTTTGCCCATTCATGCCAGCCAGCCAGTCAGTGGCACTGTTCCAAACCCACGTGCCAAGTAACTTGGGCCCACTTCCCGCACCGCCACGTCAGGTTTTAAAAACTTCCCCCTCAAATAATGGGCCTTCCAGTTCAGGTCTTCCACAGCTTGGGCTGACCACCTCATCCTGTCACAAACCGACACGTCGAAAAAGCCCCCACCTTAACTCCCTTCGATTGGTGGATCGATCGCCCAGTCCGTCCGTCCGTCCGTCCGGCCGGCCGGCCAGTCGGGACCTGGATTTTGGGACCTGGCTCAGGCTTACAATAAATACAAACTGTGCGTTTTGCAGCCTCAAAACTTGTAGCAGCTTTTTAATTTAAAAATTGGCGAGATTTCGCCAGAAAGAGAAATTTTGAATTCTAAAAATCCAAAAATGAAGTAGTGATTTTTGGAGGTTTTCATCCATCGCCAGAAGTAAGGGGGAAAAAAAAAAGTAATTTTTTTTCCAGATTTCTATATTTTGGTTTTCAGTGTGTAGCCAAAAATAAAGAAGAAGGATTATTAAAGCTTTATATTTTGTATATATGGTATATCAGGGCTTTTTTCCCAGATTTTGGTGATTTATTTAGCCATATTTGGCGATGAGAAGATATTAAAGTAGAAAAATGTAGCATCCTTCTATATTTTGGGCTCTATTCTGGAAACTTAGGACAGAATGTGGCCATTTGTTTTTCCAAATTTGGCGACTAAAAACTAAAAAAATACGCTGAAGATTGCCAATTGGTGAAATTTCGCCCCAAAATAATCCCTGTATGGCATATAGCCAGATTTGGCTAGAATATTCCAATGGATTATCGCCAATTTGGCGAAAACAATGAATCCTAGAAACTCAGTGTTTATTGAGGAATTTCTGTTTGTAGCTAAAGAGGCGATCATTCATTCATGGGAAGATGTAGCAAAAAGTGCAATCATCCATAGTAGGAAGGTTTAGCCAAATCTAACTATAAACCAGAAATAACGTAAAAATCTTTAATCATGCTTGTCTATATTTGGCTACACAATAAAAACCACATATATGAATCTGGCGATTTTTACTATCCCCCCTCCCCCCCTCAGTTCTGGCAACTGCAAACCTCCAAAATCACTTCTTTTCTCGATTTTTTTAATTTTTTAATTTCGCATTTTGGCGATATATCGCCAGTGAAAAAAGCGCTGGGGGGTGGTCCCTAGATGGAGGAAAAGCTAACGGAGTAAAAATAAAATATCAGACTAAAAGTAAATCTCGAAGCCAATTAGCCAAATCTGGCTATAAACCAGAAATAAACTAAAAAAATCTTTTAATCATCCTCCTATATATTTGGCTACGCAATGAAAACCACATATGTGAAACTGGCAATTCTTAACTTTTTTTCCCCCTCAGTTCTGGCGACTGATAACCTCCAAAATCACTGTTTTTTCGAATTTTTAAAAAAACAATTCTCATTTTGGCGATATCTCGCCAGTAAAAAAATGGCTGGGTTCCCCTAGTTGGAGGAAAAACTAACAGAGTAGTAGAAATAAAAATAGCAGAGTAAAAGTAAATCTCCCAGCCAATCAGCGTCGTTTTACTACTGGTAAATTCCGCCGTTGCGTGCAAGCAACAAAACGGTGGCAACGTTGCCCTCTGCGCACTCGCGAGCTTCCCGGCTCTTCGCGCTTCTCCCGAGCGTGCTTTGTGAGCGCCGCCTCACTCCCTCTCTCTCTCACTCTCTCTCTCTCGCTCTTGTTGTTTTGGATTTGTTGATTCGAGGCTTGGTGACATCGTTGTGCTGTTGGCTGGCTGGTTGGCTGGCTGGCTGACTGGCTTCTGGCGCCAGAAGCTCTGGCGGCGGCGGTGGCTGCTGCTGCTGCTGTTGCTGATTCCGGGACCTGTAAGTACCAATTCGAAACACAAGGCTTAATGTTCGGCGGTATCATGGCTTTTTACATTTTTTTTCCATAGTTAGGTTTTTTTTCCGTTTTCTGTGTCCTCGCTTATGCAGGAGGCTCTGATGTCTTTGCTGCTGATGTCTTTTTCTTTATGGTTTTGCATTTCTCGGCTTTGCCCACCAATGTTTTGATGTGATTGAAATGGTTTCAATGGCAATTTGAAGACGACAAATGAACGTGCCCCAGAATTTTGAATTCCCCCCCTCCTCCCCCAGATTGTCTGCAGTGATGGAAAGACTTTCTGTGATTCCCAAGGCCTGAGAGACACAGAGGCAGAAGGAAAAGAAAAAAGATTTCCAAGTCAGTTTAGAATTCTCAAGAGGTTTGTGAAAGAAGAAGAAGAAGAAGCTGCCCTCGTTGTCATCATCATCATCAGGTTTCATGATGCCTGAGGTGCAAGGTCCTAATGACGAGAGCTTTGCGGATTTCTATGCAAACTGGTTCAAACAGCAAGAGGAGCACCTTCAGGAACTTCGGGCAGCACTGGGGGATGGTAGTAACATCCAGGAGCCGGAGCTCAAAAATCTGGTGCAGAGAGTGCTGGCCCATTATGAAGAGTATTACACAGCCAAGGATGGTGCTGCACAGCAGGATGTGTTGAAGGTTGTTCAGTCCTCATGGAAAACCCCATTAGAGAATGCATTTATGTTCATTGGAGGCTGGAGACCGACAATGGTGTGCCAGTTAGTCTATGCACAAGCTGGACAACAAATAGAAGCAGAATTGGCTGAATTCCTCAGTGGAATTGATACCCCAGGTATGGTATCGCTCTCATCAAAGCAGCTGTTGCAGACAAGCGATTTGCAGCAATTGACACAGAAATGCGAGGAGGATTTCGAACACCGAATGGCCGTGTTGCAGCAAGGTTTGGTTGATCAGCCAGTACTTTCTCTTGCCCAGGGTCATTGGGATCATCATCCACAAATGCCACATCCACCAACACTTTCTCTTGTGCAGGCTGGTGAGCAGCAAAGGGCAGAAGAAGAGGCAGGTGGCAATGACCATGAGACTGAAATGGAGAGTGCCATGGATGACAAAGTTAAAGCCTTGAAGGAGCTTGTCACTGATGCTGATGCAGTGCGCCTTAAGACATTGAAGGATATGCTTCATATCTTGAACCCAGTGCAATCTGCACAGTTTCTTGTAGCTGCTGCCCAAATCCAGATAGCCATCAGGCATTTAGGTGTCAAACAGAATGGGATACATCGCAGCGATGAGCATGATAGAGAAGCTTGAATGGTACTCTCATGATGTCCTGCAGGTTTGGGACACATGCCTCTTGAGTGCTGACCCACATCATGACTGAGAGTCTTCCAGTTGCTTCTGGCAACATGACAGAAACTCAAGTTGCAGATTTTTGTAGAATTGTTTCCCTCGGTTTTGAACTGATTATAAACATACTATCCGCACCCACTTCCAGGAGGTGATGAAGACAGTGGGGTGGAGTGATGGCTCAGCTTGGCAGTGGCAGTAACAGGCAGCTTGTCATTGCCATTCATGCTGAAGGTGATGATGGTCTCATACTTTGTGAGTGACACAAGTTCATGACTGGACTTTCATTGTTGTCATGTTTGTTTTGGGTGGTTGTCTAGCACTGTTGGTGCAACATTTGTTTGCTTTTGGTGCATGTTTTTGTGGATAGACTATTACACCATGATATTACAAATTTCCATTTCTCTTGGAAACTTGTTTGAAAAAGTAGGTTTTGAAGCCGACTTAGTGATTGAGGTTTTGATTTCTATTTGGCATTTCATGAGATTTTCTAGACCTGATGCACATTTGGCCATATTACCAGCTTGTTGCAGCCTTGATTTTATTTATTAGCTATGTCTCTTGACTGCTGTAGCCAACATTGTGAGTGAGTCCTCCTGTTGCTTCCGGAAAGGCAACAGAAACTCAGGACACAGATTTGTAGAATGAATTGCCCAGAATTTTGTGTGGACTATTACATACTTTATCTACAGCCATTGTTGGGAGCTGATGAAGTCAGTGAGTAGTGATTGCAGCTCATCACTGCCGTTTGTGATGAAGGTGATGGTCTGATACTTCGTAAGCAACTCTCATAATGTTATGACTGCACTCACTGTCATGTGACCTTTGAAGTGTTGTGGATATAATTCTCTGCAATCTCATAGATGTGCTTGGTCATGTTACACACTAAGTAAAGAACACAGGCTTATTAGGATTTAGATTTGCTCATACAGACACACCATAGAGAAGCTTGAACGCAAGACGAGATTGAAAGAACCTAGCAGACCAATGTCTCATGTAGTTATGCTGTTCCCTCTAGTTCTGATTCATGTTTCATGTGCATTACTTTCACTTCCTCTTGGCTGTTTGCTGTGTCTGAATGCTGTTTGTGCAGGAAGATCAGTCTACCATGACAACATTCCGAGATTTTGTGTAAGGAGATGAGGATAATCAGCAAGAAGAGCAACCCACAGTTCATGCATGCTCTTGTACAAAGCTTGTCCTCATTTGTTTTACTCTCAACAATGGGGTGGTGTGTGCAGGCCTTTAGTTCGGTGCAGTTTTGAGGGCTTATCATCACCATTCTGACAGTGAGTTTTTGTTTCCCTTTGAATGATGATGTGCAGTTTTGTTGCAGCAAATAGGACTATATCATGATTTTTTCCAGGTTTGAGGGCTTATGATCACCATTCTCACAGTGAGTTTTGTTTCCCTTTGAATGACGAGGTGCGGTTTTGTTGCAGCAGATAGGACATGATTGTTTTCCTCTAATGAAGCAGATATCTGCCTGCATCCAGAAGATGGCTGGGGCATGTCTATCTCCATGCATGCAAGGTCAAGGCAATGAGCCTGGGGCACCCTTCCAGAGTGAATTGGTGTCTCTGTGATCTTGAAGTCTAAAGATACACAATATGTTTGCCGTCTGGTTGGTCATTACTAACATGATTGCCGTGTGTATGAAAGTCAAATTGCAAGGAAAGTAGATTTTCTTACATTAGCAATCGTGTAGAAAATTGCAAGTACATTATTATTCTTGGACAATTCTTGGTGTTATTTTTATACATGAATCTAAAGCTGGTGCTAATGTGAAATCTGGACTCATGAGCTAATTTTCAAAACACCGATTTTGTGAGTAAATGATATATATATATATGAGTTAGTACTTCAGTACTTGGGCTCTGGTCTGCTTTGCACCTGCCTGTGAGGATTTGGTTTTTTGTTCAGCACAAGTTGTACTGCTTGAGGCAAGATGCCAAATAAATACACCGCAACAAGCCTGCACTGTCCACAAAAAGTAGGCTAATGGTAGAAATCCTCACTCTCACTTTGTCTCAAGAGAGAGGCTGGCGGGCTTCAAAAGTGATTTGTGACAGCAGAACATGACACTGGAAACAAATTAATAAATAATAACGTCCTCGGGTTCTGGCAGAACATGATGCTGGAAAACAAATTAATTAATAATAGTGTTCTCAGGTTCTGGTAGGACATGATGCTGGAAACAAATTAATTAATAATAGTGTTCTTGGGTTCTGGCAGGACATGATGCTGGAAACAAATTAATTAATAATAGTGTTCTCGGGCTCTGGCAGGACATGATGCAGGAAACAAATTACAACTTAGTTGATAATATTGTTCTCTTGGGTTCTGGCAGAACATGATGCAGGAAACAAATTACAAATTAATTAATAGTATTGTTCTCTTGGGTTCTGGCAGAACATGATGCAGGAAACAAATTACAAATTAATTAATAATATTGTTCTCTTGGGTTCTGGCAGAACATCATGAAGGAAACAAATTACAAATTTTGTTATGTGCATTTATGGGATTTAGGTTCTATAAAGTCAAATAAAAAATGTTATGAATTGTACATGTATATGTGGATGTCCTCTTGATGTAGATGTTGCACATTTGAAAAGGTGAACTTTCGAAAGTTTTTAGGGTTTCAAATGTCAATTTGTATGGAGCATGGTTAGTATAGAATGGTAAAAAAGCCATGGAATTAATTGTTGGATTTATTATAAGTCTAAAGTGTGGGTGGGATTCACAATCAATCTCGATGCTTGTTGTGGATCTTGCATTAGGCCCCTTCATTGGTAACTAGTCACAATTTAGGCAACATCCTTTCACGAGTTAAAATATTGCTAAATCGATTAGTATTCTAGCCCAAGGGAACATTGAAATTTTCATTGCTTTATGAATGAAGCATTCACGAAGCTAGATAAGCCTATGGGTGAACACATGAGGACTTTGAGCTTGTTGCAGCCCAACCTTCAACTCGTTTGGTGTTTTATGTACAAAAGAAAGTTGTAGCAAATTTATGTGCATTGAAATTGCCTAATTTGGTTAAAAATTGCCCCAAGATATGGACATCCAAAGTAGGGGACCTTTTTGCACTTAAAAAAAATCTCAACCAAACACATGTTATAGTTCCATGAGCAAACACATTCAATTTGCAAATTCATGTACAAATTATGTACATTTGACACATGGGCAAGATCACACTCTTGATCAAATTGGATGAATGCAAAATCCATGTGCTTATTATTTGTGCAAAATTTTTTTATCTTGCATCAAATGAAATTAGAATTTTTAAAAAGGCTTTGTCATATATGGTGATGGGTGAAAATTTGCTTGCCTAAACCTAAAATCCTAAGCAAGCTAGAGGTGCCATTAAAAGTTTTAGTCAAATGCCCCATGTGCTTTCACTTTAAACTTGCTCCTTATTGTTGGTCAAATGTTGAAACTTGGAAGGAAGTCATTGTATTGTTGTTTGTTGTTGGTCAAACCTTTTCTCTTTCAATGTTGCTAGTTAAACTTGGACCTATTTAGTTCATATGTTACAAGTTGGTCAAAGTACATCTCTCTTGGTTGCATTTGATCAAACCTAATTAGGCCCACTTCTAATGCATTAAAATCTCTCTCTTGTTGCAACAAGAAGTCACACCCCCTTGTCAAACCCTTTCTTTCTTAGTTGTAAGTCCCTCCCAAGGCCACTTCTATTGATCACCACATTTCTTTCTCTATGTGTTGTTTCTCTCTTGATCTTCATAACCTTCTATTGTTAAATGCCCAAGTGCCCATTAATTATTAAAACATGAGATTGATTGTAGCCCATTAATGGTTCTTTGTTTCATGTTTGTCTTGTAGGCAAATGTGGCAAGGACAACAAGTTGTGGGTTTTGTTGAAACTTTCTTGAATTGGAGATGTAGAAATATGGACTAGAGGTGTCCATTCACAAGTAGTTTCACTAAGGTTTATAATTAGTTCTATTAACTTTGTTTTTATTGTGACAACATGGTTCATAGGCATTTCTATGTAGTATTTTAGTTTAAAATTTCCATTATCACCAACATTAGTTTTAATTCAACAAATTTTATTATAGTTGTTAAGTTCATTAATTTTTTATCAGCTTCATGAGCTCCCCATTGAGCTTAATGAACTCTCCATTGTTGATTGTCATCAGATGCCTTTGAATTGTCATCTTCGTCATTTAATGTGTGTGATGTTGTTTTGTACACATTGCTTGGTTTAGTCTTGTCATCCATTGCCTTGCGATTAAATGGCAAGATTTTTGTTATTTTCAAATTGCTTTTAATGTCTACGTGGACAATGATTTCTCAAGATTCCTATCTTACATGAAAAGGTAATGTGTACATGTCCAACCCAAATTGTTATGCTTGTTTTACTATTTCCAAAGTTACATGTGAACCATGGTCATTTAGAATTATAAATGGTGGTTGGACAAAAAGATACCATTTGTAGTTGATCTCTTGAAAAATGACAAAAATTCCTTGAATACATAATATGTCCATGTTTTTTTTCTTGGCATCACCATACATGTTTTTAGTTTGCAATTCTTGCTACATTCATCTTTGATTTTTTCTTTCATGAATATGTAAAACCTTGGCAAAACTTATCCTTTGAACCTTTTTTTGGTCAAAACGTCTCTTGATTGATGTTCTACTTGAATCCTTATATCATCATAGTTTCAAATGTAGTCTTCATTGTAGTTATTTTGAATGTATAATGCTTATGGGTTTTAGTAAAAAGATTTGCATGAATTGTTGGTTAGTCATTATGTCCTATAGATGTCAAGACCTTCCATAAAACAAACATTATAAGTTATGGATGCCTACATTTAAACTAAAATCACCATGAATTCTTGGTGTAGGCTCTAAAAGGTATAGGGTTGGGTCGATATAAGTTCTACCACCTTCAATTTCAAATGTTGTAATGTTATAAACAATTCACGTTGTTGCATGTTTAGAATCCAAATAAAAACTTGATCCCCTCAAATGTTAACACACTTAATGGACCAAATTTCTTATTTCTAATTTTGCCATTTAGATGGTTAGAATGAGATATTACAAGCCCAATGTTCCAATGTTTGCTAGCTGGGCAATTACAAGCTAAAATGACCCACTATTATGTAACACAATAGTTTTTTTTGCACCCCTTGGATTATATGTGTCCCATGTCAAATGTTTTTTGAACTTTGTACTTGAATGGACTCAATTACATGATTAATATGTAATTTGATTAGGTGGAATACTTTTATTATTCAAAAATAATTATTTTATGTCAAAAGGGGGACTTTTTAATGTGCTTGACCTCCTATGTAACAATACATAAACAACTTGTAAATGGACTCACCATAATCATGGTTTGTAATGATAAGTTCAATCATCAATCTCTAAAATTAAAAAATGTCATAAGTAATTCAAAATATGGGCATCCAAACCATTTCAAAATGACATGAAAGTTTTGGGGACTTTTTGGAACACCAAAATAAAAGGAAAATGTGAAATTCGTAACAACATGAATTTTGTGAAACTTTTGAAAAAAATTTCACAAACATTTTATTTTGAAATGTATTAAAAAACAACCAATAATGATTTTTGAAAAACATTAAGTTTTTACAATGTCACATTGTTGTCACAATCAGAATACATTATAAAAAGATACATTCAAAAGAGGATTGCAAAGGACTATTTTGGATTTTTATTACATTTACTATTTAATGGATAATTGGTATATGATTATAATTACAATGATGTCATTTTAATATAATAAAAACATCTAAAAACATATTGGATATAATATAGATGTCCTTTTGAGTTTTTTTAAATAATTTGAATCCTTGTTTTAACTGTAATTTTCATATTAAAGGAATTTAAAAAATGCATTAAACAATGCAATTGAATTCAATTTTCTTTCACGGATATGTAATGCATACATTTATGTTTGCCAATGTTCATATAATGCATTTGATTTAATAATATATAATATAAGAATTTTTAATGTTATAAAATCCATTATGGAAGGGTAACAAGGAAAATGATTTGTTTTTTTAGCCATTTGGTTGACTTTTTGGATTCATTAGGCTTAGAATTTGTGACCCCAAATGTTGGACAAATATGCAAGAAATTTTCATGTAAGAAAACATGTAAAGTTGTATATAAAAACTTATGTACTCATTTTTTGCATTTCTAGTTTTTTACCAAAATATTTATGCATAATTACATACGCATGTGAAAAATCACCACCACCATGCAAATGATCATAATTTGAATTATCAATATTTTCACTTAAATTTATTCCATTTAGATTTTATATTTGGAAGATATCAAAAACAAAGTTCTTGAGTATTATGTTTAAAAAGGGGTACCCTGATTGCAAATATGCTCATCATATCTATTTTGTCCTCTTCTACTTGTGTCCTTAACCATAATACACTAGGAAATAAGAGTTCTATGAAATCTTGAAATTCATACTCTATACTTTTGGGTATGTTAGACATGTTTTGATTAGTACTTTGAAAGGAGCGAATTTTTTTTTGAACTTTTGGAATAAATTTGGCTTTCAACATTGTGATGCTCTTGTTTTTGAGGGAAATACAAAATGTAAGGATCTCCTTGCTAATTGCTAGGTTGTTCAATATATTTGGGTTGTAGAATCCCAATGCAAAAATGTGTTATTTGATACTTAAGCTTGGTTTTTCCTTTTATGTTCATGATTTGAGTGTCCATTGTAAGTTAGGGGTTAAGAGTGTTTATGGTGATGTTGGATCCTTTTTAATGTATAAATTTTCTCCCTTTAACAAATACTTGGCTTCCCATAAAAGGGCAATATTGATGGATTTGCTTTAAATCACACCCTTAACCAATCCATTTGTTCTTAGATGTGGTCTTTTTGTGTGCATTGGATTGTAACAACTATAAACACTTCACCAAACACTAACCTCACACAATGTTCTAAATCACACCTTTTACCAAACACTAAAATTTGATATAAAATATGTTCATATATGTGTGCCATCCATGTGTAATGTTATGTGCCATTTATCCATCGTATCACTAAAAATTTGTTTTAAACAAGTGTGAATATTATTATTCACATGGTTGAAAATTAAAGATTTGATGCATTGGGATATGCCCTTGGAAGAGTGTATTATAGTACAAGTTTATGTGCCATTGTTCACCCTATCATTAAACACCTTATTTAAATACATATACATTTATTTTAAACAAATGTCAAATATTACACCCATGATTAAACACAACTACAAAATCCTTGGGTAAAAGTGTGAAAAGAGGTGAACATAAATGTATCTTGTTGAATGTTGGATTGTAGGTCACATGTTGTGTACATTGATGGATGTTTGGTTGGCTATTCACTAGTCCATCCATAATTTATTTAGCCGGCCCATCAACCTGTGTTCAATGATAAGTGTGTCTATTTTAGTATGTAAGATAATTTATAACATCACATTATAAATTAGACTTTTATTCAAAGTAGTTCTCAATTTGAAATTTTTTAAAAAAAGAAAAAAAGTGAGTTAAAAATCAACCATTCATACTAAAAGACAAAACCAATGTTGGGTGATGATCAAAATTAGAAATGGACCCAAATGGTTCTCATGGCAATCCTAAGTCCATGATTGTTGTTCATAAAAAAATTAAACGCATGATTTATATATATATATATATATCTTCAGGGTTTTCAAAATTTTAAAATCAAACAATTGCTTATAAGACCATGAATTTTTAATGAGAACCATTGGTTGTTGATATAACCAAAACAACATGCATGCAACTCTTTTTTTGATCTTGAAATATTAACATACTAGAACTAACAATTTTTTATAAATTCAAATAACCACACAACATGGAATAAAACATCAAAACCTATTAACCCATGGACCTTACACAAGATTAAATCTTTAATATTACAATCAAAACATATTTACTTCTATCCATAGTTATTTGTGTGACATCATCAAATTCCTTGAATCTTGTGAGACAATCCTATGAGTCAATCTTGTAGTTCTCCTTAGGTACACAAAGTTTACCATAGGCAATTAGAGGGCGTGTTATCAAGTGGAATTCTTCCTCCACAAAAGGGCTCTTGGCGTTTTGTTTTTCAAAACACCTCGCCTTTTTTTTTTTTTTCTTTTTCCCCCTCCCTTGCACCATCAACTATCACAAGAAGAAATGAAATTAAAAAAAACCCATCCATCATATTCATCCATTCACATGTAGTACTCCAAATGTCATTCATAATATTGGGTGAAGTTCCTAGCCAAAATTTTATTTCCAAATCTCTTAGGCCAAATCCCTAATTCTCTTTCTTTATGTGCAAAGCCAATAAATAAATGTGACTATTTGGAGAGGAGTAGTAGCTTTTAATTAGGGCATCAAGAGATTTGGAACAATAATGGATGAAACCTAATTTTGGGGGTCATGGAGGAGGAGTGCAAGGTTAGGGCAAGTAAGCGAGGTTTAGGGTTTACATGATTTGTAAAAAACTAAGTTGATAGAGAGGAGGCTTTGGGTCCTTTTTGGGGGAGTTAATTAGGTGCAATAGGTGTGTATTAAATTCAAGTGTTGACAAAAAGGGTCCCAAGTCCCCAAGTCCTTAAGTCCCAACCCCATAACAATAATTAAGGACCTTGAAACAAGTAATTTAGGCCCAAGTACATGATGCCATGTTTGACTTGTGGAAAACATCATCCATTTTGAGTGTGATGGATGGATGGATGAATGAATGAATGACATTGATGATCAAGGTTACATAAAAAGTCCCATAATGTGCACACAAAAAGACATAAGAAAAAAAAGCAAAGTTTTGGGGTTTTAGGGATAAATTATTAAACCCTAATTATAAAGTTTAAAGGTTTATGTGTGAGAGTTAAATTCTACCCATTACTCCTACTAATCACACAAGCTGTTTAATTGCCTTCTAACCCAAGGTGGAACCAGCACCCCACCTGGGTGAAACCCCGGTTATGATATGAGTCAGTTTTGTTCGGCCCTCAAAACCCTAAAACAATGGTAAGTGGGAAGGTAGGTATGTAGGTAGGTAGGTAGGTGGGTGAGTGGGATCCATGGTTGGTTGGTGGGTAGGTATGTAGGTAGGTAGGTGGGTGAGTGGGATCCATGGTTGGTTAGTGGGTAGGTAAGTAGGCAGGTGAGTGGGAATGGAAGGAATGTAGAGTGTACCTACCTATATTCCCCCAACTGCCTTCAGCTTCCTAATATAATATGATAAAGGATAAGTAAATAAATAAATACATAAATAAATAAATAAATAAATAATTTTGTTTTAAATCACACATTATTATACAAGTGTGATTTAATAATACACTTGTATAATGTGTGATTTCATTATACATTAAAACAAGTGTAATTAAGTAATCAAGTGTTGTACACTTAAATACAAGATTAAGTGTACAAGATACTTGTTATGGCTCTTTGAGACATAGCCATATTGGTTGCATTAGGGTATTGCAATTTTCTAAAGGGCTTTTCTTCTAGTTCCTTGAGGGCAAGAATAAGAGTAATAATAATAATAATAATAATAAGAAGATTGACAAAACTATGTTTAAATTTTTTTAAACAAAAGTTTTGAAAATTTTAAAAAAGAATTCTAAAAAATAATAATAATTGTGGTTAAAACTAGAGATTTTATAGCCATAAAATTTTACAATAAACGAAAACAAGGGGTCTATATAATAAATATGGAGTTTCATAACTAATTAAAAATTAACTATAAAGTTTAGCCTAATTATTAACTTTAAAAAAAATAAATTCTAAAGATCATGACTTACATTGATTGATAAATTCATAACTAGTTGAAAAAAAAATCCAAAAAAATAAAATAAATCCTTAACTTGGGTTAAGTTTCAATACCTCTTGAAGGATCTTGTCCATGGGAAAAATGAGTGTAAATTAAAAAAAAAAGAAAAAAAAAAGGAAAAGTCTGATGTACCTACACTCAATACCTTAGTACCTAGCCTGATTAAGGTACTAATTAGTAATTAATTACTTTTGGATTAGTCCAAAATTTCTAAAAATAACTACAATTTTTTTTTTTTTTGGGTGCAGATTTTCTGAAAAATCTGAAAGAAACTCTCAAAGCACACTACTACCTTGATTATTTAATATAATACCAAAATTGTAAAAACATATTATTATTTTTACTCCCCAAAGTAAATGACAAATTTTTAAAAAAAATAAATAAATGAAAAATTAGGCACCTTGGTGCCAAAACCAGCCAAGGTACTTAGGGTTAGGGTTATACTTTATTCTGACACTTTTGGAAACCTGGATGCCCTTATAAATAACCTTAACTAAGAACACTTGTATTAAGTACTTTTATCATTAAAATAAAATTTAAAAAATAATTAGAAAATAAAATAAAATAAAAATAAAAAATAAAAGTTGTGTGAGAAAGAGAGAGAAAAAAGAATTGGGTATCTTGGATTGGGTATATAATAATGGCAACATTTATTGATTGATTTATGTGCATTATTATTATATGCACTTCCCCACTTTTCCCCAAATTTTCTCTTGTTTTTTTCCCACTTTCTGTTGGTTATTGCAGTTGCAGCTGCTCTCTCTTCTCTCTCTCTCTCTCTCTCTCATATATTATCTCTTAGTCTGTGTGAGATCTCTGCCATTTTTTGTTTCCTTAACTCTTTTCTCCATCTTTGAATATGATTTGTAGCAATTGAATTTTGGATTTTGAAGTTTTGGAATTTGAAGAAGTTTGGTTGTTTTTGGTTATTAAATTTTTTAAAAAAATTACTTTTTTTTTTTTTTTTTTTTTTTTTTTTTTTTTTTTTGGAATAAACTTTCATTTTTTACAAAGAAATTGAATGTTTTTGGGGGTTTACTATACATTTGTTTAAATTTTCTAATTTATAGGGTAAAACAAATTCTAAATTATTCATATCGAAAAATTGGGAAAATTTCCTCATTGGCTCTAATAATGGTGGATTGATGGGAAAGGTCAAGAAGCTTTTTTTAAAAAGGAAATTCCAAAAAAAAAGAAAAAAGAAAGAAAGACATTAAATAGAAAACAGAGGAAATTAGCACGATTTTTTTTATAAAAAAAAACCAACATTTCATAATAATAAACTACTGAACATAATAATAATTAAAAAAGGGAATTTAATAACAAATTTTTTTTGGAAAAAAGCATAATAAAAATGGAATAACAATTAAAGAGGAATTTAATTTTTAAAATAACAATAACAAAGTAAAGCGCTTTATGTAGCATACTGGGAACATAAATAACAAGAAAAAGGAAATTTAATAGCAAAATTTACAAAATGAAATTAAACCCCCCGAAAAAATAAAATTTAATTAATTTAAATCGTTGGATAAGAACAAATGGGCAAATTGCATTCCAGCCGTCAGATGAGCACGTGTCCAATTTTGAGGCGTCCGACGATCGACGTCAGAGCGTCATCGCCATCACCCACGCACCACCATCGCTCGTTCTCGACACACGGGCGCTTGGCGAGGCGAGGCGAGGCGAGGCGGGGCGAAGAGGGGGAAGCAAACAGGCGTGTCGTGCTTTCCTCGCAACCAAAAGAATCCGTCTATCTCTCTCTCTCTTCGATTTCACTTATCGTCCTCTTCTGCCATTTCCTTTTCTTGCACTGCATCTCGCTCTTGCGCATCGTCTCGTGGTTTTTTTTTTGTTTGCCCATACTTTGCAATGAAGCCGTTGGAGTCGTTGTTTCAAGGGTTTGTGGTTTCTACAAATTCGAGAAATTGAGAGAGTGTTTTTTCGATGTCGTTGTTTTATTCTCTAGTAGGACGGGTTCCGGATCTGCTTTCACTTAGTGATTATTGTTATGGATTTATAGAGGAGGAGGAGGGTTTCTGCAAAATTAAGGGTCTTTCGTTTATGATATATATATGACTTCCAGTTACATTTCTGCAGCACGTTTGTGAATTGAGTGTCTGTGGCTTGCTCTGCGTGGGTGGGGGGGGGGTGGGGGGGGACTTGACATCTGCCATAGAAACATTTTTTGAGCGGAGGTCCATATGCTATTGTTTTTCATGGGCACGAACGTATTCGGGGCGTTTTTATTGTTCTAGGGTTTGGGAATTTGGCATGAAAATCAGAGTCTTTTCCCATGGCCTTAGGAGGATCTACCTTTTTTACATGTAGTAGTTAGGTGCTCCCTCAATTGTAAGTGACAGCCGGTGGCGACAGTGAAGTAGTTCTGGTTCATGCGGATGGTCAGATGAGGTACTTTTCTTTTCTCCAATAGTGATGCCATTTCTGTTGACTTCAAGGGGAAAAGGGCTATTCTTGCTTATGTTTCTTAAGAACCCCAAATAATTGTAAGTCTGCTGCCAGCAAGATAGCTAAAGGCTGCCCTTGACAGTGTTCATATATTTTACAAGACCTGCTTTGGCTACGGCAAAATTAGGTTGAGTCAAAAGATTTGGCAGGTCGAAACCTCCATGATGTGCAGATTGTACAACCATCTCAGTTCCTCATATTTCAATAGGTTTTGCTACAACTCTGTGAAATTCCCTCTGAAACCAGTGAGAACAATTAAAAGTTAAGCTGTTTCTGGAAAGAGTTCACCTTACCAAATGAGGCACAGAAAGGCTCAATTGTCATGTGTTTCATCTGTCTTGTGTAGTGCACACAATCGCTTATCCAGAAGCAGAACAGTGTTTGTGTTTGATTAGGTGAATGGTCTTGCTTTTGATTGTCAGTGCACTTTGAGCAGTCACAGGTTTATGACAACAACTTTGGGCAGCAGATGAAAGTGATGTTTTGGAATGGTGTCCACTTTGGGGGTTTTTTCAGAATGATGTTGGTGGACATGCAACAGAAAGACCATTCATTGCTGGGATGTTGCTGTGAATGCAGGGGGTAGAGGGAATGAGACAATGGTAGGCTGGCAAACTATGGACACAGGTGAAAGCTGGCTTGATGGTCTAGATTGGACGTCTGTCGAAGTGGGCCAGCATGCATCACACAAGGTATTGTCTCCATCCATTATTCTTGTATGTCAGATTCAAGAGAAAGGTTTTGTTTACACTTACTAGTGGCCACGTCTGACCATGACTCAATTGGCAACATGAAATCTTCAAGCATGTGAATCTCATTGTAGAGTTGGTTCCCTCTTCAAACCTGATACTAGGGTTATGTGATTTTCATAGCAATATTGTAAGGCTGCATGATTTGCATTGTTAGGTCATGCAGGAAAGGCATTGTGGACAGATAGCCAGGATTTAGGGGAAATTTGGATGACAGGCAGGGACAGGTTCATTGGCAAATAGCTTGGATGGATTTCTACTTCCAGCAGAAGAAATTGTGGCAGAGGTTTGTATCTGGAGTTTCCTCATGAATATATTGTCAATTCTGCCAAGTAGGTTCAATTTGGATGAAAATCTAAGTCAAGCATGTGTGCATGAAATTGTTTAAGACAAGAGTGTTGCTGATTGAAGAATTGATATTAACAACAGACAGGGGTGCAGGGAAGGGCAGTGGTTCTGGTGAATCTTGATGCAGCTGGCTTATTGTTGGTTACAAATTTCCGCTTGCTTTTTCTGGTTAGCTTTATCTGCCTTTGGACCATGTTATTGTTGGACTTATGACTCTATCATTCCTTCTAACCTGGATCATGCCAAACTTCTCTACTTTGTGGGATTCTTTTTGCCAGTGTCATTCCCTTGGAGACAATGATGTGCTCAGTTTTTAGAATCAGCAACTGTAGATCTCTCTTTTAACTTCTCTGTAAGCAGGTCATAGGCATAGAGCTCCTTCATCTCTTGCTTTGCCCAGGGTTACTTATGTTATGCATTGCACTTTGCAGGGAGAGGGTGCAAAACAGCTTGTACCCTTGGGGACAATACCCCTGGCTACCATTGAAAAAGTCACCAAACTGGTAGGCAGTAGGAACTACAAGTTCTGGTTGTCTTCAAAGTCACTAATGCTCTCTAATTCTTTGAAAAAGTTCTCATGAACAAAACAGGTTGAAGGATGGAAGACTATTGTCCTCCCCTTTAGCAGAGATGTTTCAGGTGTAACTATTGTGATGTTCAACAAAACTTATCAATGAGGTACTGTATTGGGGTGGAAACAGCATCTAGGGCGATCACCACCTGCATCTCGTCTTCCAGGGGCAGCACCCTTACGTCCTGTCCGTCGCCTGCTTCATATAGTTGGTAGGGATTCTTCTTATCTTATACTAGACATAAGAATGTAAAGCAATGTGGTGTGGCTTGTCTTGGCTGTTTTCGGAAAGTCAGAAGTAGCTGTTCATGACACATTTGCGAAGAGCAATACAATGTTACATTCTGTCAATGTTTTGCCCATGACTGAAGTTGGTTTAACTTCATTCAATTTTGGGACATTGAATTGTGCACATTCCCTCAACTTTCCATATTGAGGTTTGTACGACTGAGATATCACTGTGTCTATTTGTCAAAACTGTGCTTGTCTGGGCTATGGGCCTAAAGTATCGGATGGAATCCTCTCCTGATACAC
>Ga0116231_10003410_pt1 | contig 33078 bp, 20 predicted proteins | sample S1TSphgellanicum_2_FD_89695 | JGI IMG/M metagenome (GOLD analysis project Ga0116231, IMG submission 89695) | Host-associated microbial communities from peat moss isolated from Minnesota, USA - S1T2_Fd - Sphagnum magellanicum MG | ecosystem: Host-associated > Plants > Peat moss > Unclassified... | reverse complement strand
CTAAAAATAATACACATAAAAATATATTTTATTACAAAATGATGATGATAATATAAATATCATAAGATATATATATATATATATATATATATATATATATATATATATATAATAGTGAAGTTAAACCATTATAAGTAATAAAATTATTATTATATTATTAGATATCAATATTTATAATTTTACAAAAGCCATAAAAATTGACATAATAAAGAAAATACCATTTAAAAAACTAATCAACTTGAGTTACTTAATAATTTTCATATTAATTTTAACAATAATAATTTTCATTTATTATAAAGTTGTAAATTTTATGTATTAATTTTTAATTAATAAAATTATTCATTAAAAATCTAATAAATTAATATATAATTACTGAGGTTACTTTCAAATGACCAATGTATTTATTAAAACTCAAAATTATATTTATTTGAAAAAATATTCATTATAACGATCATAATAGCTATGACAAGTGACATAGTGTTAACCAACATAAACTACTTACAAGTTACATTATTATTATTACTATAAATAATTCATTATTAAATATTACTATACCATAATAATTATTCAAATAACCAATATATATATTTAAATAATTATATTATTTAATTTATTTATATTAATTATTGTAATAGCTATAATGAAATCTAGTAAAATTATTATATAGTTGAAAAACTTATTTTCAAAAAAATAAAAAATTTCTATTAAAAATATTAATTGTTACTTACTATAATAGTTCATAAATGGCTATATCAAGTGAAATAATAATATGAATAGTAAAAATAAAATCATTAGCCTTGCTTAACAACTAACTATAATAATTTTCAATTAATGTTATTATTATTGTTATATTTTTATTTTTATTTTTATAATTAGCTATAATAAATGAAAAAAATGGGAATAAATATAATAAAGTAGTTAACCTAACATAGGCTAGCTATTAATTATGTTATTAGATATCAGAAAATTAGTACTTAATATTTATCATTTATAGTTCATAATTATTAATTAATCAATATTTCAGTTTTTTATTAATATTTATTTATTTATTTCAATATTAACTAGTTACTAGTCAAGTAATTAGCTAATTTATTAGTTAACTAACTAGCTAGTTAATTAATCATTTACCTATTACATTATATAATTTACAAAAATTAAAATGATTATAAAAATATGGGATAAACTTTTTAGTTGCAAACTACTTGTAATCAAAAAGTTTATTGCAAATGTTTTGTCTTCATTTTCATGTTGAAAAGTATATAAGCAAAGGGTTTTATCTTACATTTTCATATTAAAAACATGGACATATGGGATGAACTTATCAAAAAGGCTTAACCCAAAATTAAATATAAATATTCTTATACCTAGGTCTAACTTATTTACTTCCCTAACCTACCTACCTACCTACTTAAGTAGGTATTGAACCTAAGTAGGTAAGTAGGTCCTACCTAAATGTGTGTCTAGCTTAAATAGATGGGTATGTAAATCTTACCTACTTACCTAATTTGACCTTCATACTTAAATATTTATTTAAATTTATTTTGGAAAAATTGAATTAATATGCCACATGGTAAATTTTGTTGCATCACATGTGTTAATTTAAAATTGTCCAAGTATAGAAACTAAACGTCTTAAATTATTTCAAAATTATAATAAAAATATTTGAAATTATTAAAAGTTGGGACACATGGCAACACATCATTTACGCCTATTGTTCACCAAAATAGTCACATCCTAATCACAAGCAACAATACATATATAGCCAATCAAAGGATGAAAATGTTGATTTCCTTTTCATCCAAAACTCGTTATTGTGACGACTAATGTCACACATGACTTGTCTAACACAATTATTAAGATTTTAGTTGCAAATGTCACTTACGACTAAAAATTAGTCAAAGGGATTAGTTGCAAAATGGCCATTTTGCAACTAGTGGACCTTTGAGGAACTACTAGTTAGGGGTCAAAAGACTCTTGGGGGAGGGAAAATAGTTAGCCCTTACTCTCCTATAGGGAATCTTCTTGGGTGGTCTTTTTTGATGGTCAAAAGGGGGTTTAGTTTTCTTCTTCTTCTCTTTCTCTCTCTTTGACCTTCCCTGTTTTTGTTTTCTTCTTTCTTTCATCCCTTTTTTTTTTGGATTCTACACTCCTTTGTGGACTACTCTTACTTTCCCAAGGTGGCAAACACTTTGGTCTACCCACCTTTTTTCTTGTTCTTTTCTTCTTTTTTTCCTCCCTAGTCCACTTAATTTTTCTTATGTTTATTTTACTCTCATGTGTTGATTGAGAACAATGGGAGATCAATGCAGTTTGTCCTTCCACCATGGTAATAAAATAGGTGCATATCTTTTGGAACTTTTTGGTTTAATTTGTTTTTATGTTGTTGAACTTTATTGGGATGTTAAGAGTAGGGGAACAAGAGGTAGGAGCATGGTGCAAACAATAAAGAAGGTCCAAGACGGGATGATAACACTAAAATATTAAGTCTTGAAATTTTTAACTCTTTAGGAAGCAAGGTACATTCTACTGCTTTATGGCAATAATTATTTCATAGGGCAAAATTATTGTCATGTCACTACCATACCTTTTAATTTATGGTGTTGTCAACTTATTTTCCTAACAATTATGTTGAATTTCATTGTATGTCAAGAGGGGGTAAAACTAGTGGCGATAAAGTATTAAAGTACCATCCAATGGATGAATATTATTTACTTCATATAAAGTTTCGTTATTCTTATGTGAATAGTTGTAATAAAGTAAGTAAGGTAAGTAGGTGTTTAGGAGCTAATGAACCTACTTTCCTTAATACTATTGTCACTCTGGAAATAATTACTTAGGCTTGAGAAAAGGTTTATTTACACCAATGCAATTTCAAGCCATTTTAGATGCAAATTTGTTTGTGATTAAAAATTAGTTGCAAATGTGTTTGTGACTAAAAATTAGTCGCAAACTTAAGTCAAAAATATGCAAATTTCTTATAGTGAGTTCAATTCAATAATAGAAATTTCATAGCCATGGTTATGAAGTTATTTTAAATGTAAAATTAAAGCCCCAAAAATTTTATTATAATGATTAATCACACTATCCGATTAACATTTTCCCTTAAAGGAATTGAACCTTGACCAGAAAGGGTATTACCATTTGTAACAAAGGAATATTACACCCAACTCGTACAACTTTAACCCCACCCAGCTTTCAAACATCCAATCCCAACACCCAACATATGTGAACAAGTTTCACATAGAAATTTTGTGACATATGAACATAACTAAAATCAACATTACATATCTACTTGATATCTCAATTCAATTACTTCATCATAATGGAAATTAAACAAGGTGAAAAAATTATGACCAAACATCCTAACACACAAATCAAGGTGAATAATGAGTCAATTCCATAGTTTGTTCATCATGGATGATAGATTACTAAATGTTCTCTCATCCTCAATAGAACATAAAATTTGAACCATGGAAATTTCTACCAATTTGATGTACTCATTAAACTTTTTAGTCAAAATGACAAAAGAATGTATCTTTTTCCATCATCTGAAAACTAAATTTAGACTAAATTATTCAATCATTACTACCTTCGCATTATGGGTCATTGTGAATTTGAAAAATGAGGATTGCACATCATACATGTCATGTGAATCCAAAAGAGGGGGAACCGTAATTCCTTTTATAGTCCTCCAAACAATGCAAAAAAAAACTTGATAATGTTCAAATGTAGAAGGAATGAACCTTCTACTACAACAAAGTTTAATTAATACTATTTAGGGCACACAATGTCACACACACCATTTTCATAGGAAAAATGGAGTTCATTCATATGGATGTTCATCCATGACTCATAATTAACTATTAATTCACTTCTAATTAACTCTTAATCAACTTTTAGTTCACTCCTAATTAACATGCAATTCATTTTTACTTAACTTTCAATTCACTTATAATTCACTTTTAATCCACTTCTAATCCATTCTCAATTAACATTTAGTTGATTCATATTTAATTCTTAATTCAATAATAATTAAATCCTAGTTAACTTTTAATTCACTTGTAGTTAAAACATGTCGATGGGCATATGGCAATCCCCATGGAAACTTCCTTGTGTTAGGTTTCCAAAAAGGGTATAAATAAAATTAAGACCCCCCAATACCTTAATCTATTCAACATTAGTCTAAAATATGATCTTATTCCATAGTCTTGCCCAATTATTTTCATGTAAACTTATGTTTTCTTACTTTATTGTAATGAATATTTGATTTATACTTTGGTTTTACACATTTCATGTTATTAGCTTGAACCTTTGTGTTTTTGTCTTGGTTTTTTTGTTTCATGTTTTGAATTTAATCTTAGACCTATCCTTTCATCATCTAGCTTTGTATTTTTTGTGCCCATGACACACAAGACCAAAGGTCATAATTACTTCATATTTAGGAAGCCATCTTTATAATCTAAAATTAGAATTTGGGTTATTGCAACACATGAACTTTTCATTGTAACAACAAATCGCTTAAAAACGATTTCATCAACTTTCATCCAAGATCAATCTACAAGGTTCAAGTGTGGACAACATAATTTTATCTTGTAATTTTATCTTTGAAACCCAAATATTTTTCAGGTTCAACATGATCAAAACACCAATACAAAGGGCAAAACATCATGGGATTAGTAGAGCTTAAAATTATCAAAATACCAAGATAAGCAAATCATCATGGGACTATTGCAATAGTTTGGTAAAGTCATAAAATATTGGATCTCAAAACTAGAAATCATATCAATATACAGGTGGAAAATTTAACCTTAGCAAGATTCATTGCAACCACAAAATCAATAATAAAATAATCTCAACATTAGACATATATTATGAAGGTATGAACCACCTATAACATAGGCATGAAACATGGCAAACCCTAGATTAACTCCAAATCAAATAACAATTCCAAGTTTTCACGAATAGATTGGGCCTTGTCATGATCAAAATGCATCTTTTTAATCAAAGTTTAATATTTGGTTATAACACATTTCAATGGGCTCAACATGGAAATACAAATCTTCATATTCTTCAATAATAAAAAACCTTCAGTTTCCAAAATTTTAGCAAGTTTTGTAAACTTTAAAAACTTATTAAGATTATGAATGGAAAAAAAAAAAGGATTATAACATTAATTCAATGTGGGATACCAAAGGTAGCTTGGATAACAAAACAACTACCAAATTGTTCAATGTGTGACATGTAATTCACATTGATCACAAAAGGAGCAATTGGATTTGAGTTGTGAAGTTACCCCAATGTGATGTCCTTGGAATATAAAATTTCCATCACAACTAAAAGCACACCCACCTTGAACCAAGTTCATCACCAAAAACACCTCCATACTCAACCATGCATTTCAAGAATATTGTAGTAGTATTATTTGTAGTTCACCCACTTCCACAAGTTCCAAAGTTGGAATATTACAAGATTGGAATATAATACCAATGTTTCATGACATACACAAAGACATTATTGGTTGTCCACTATAATGACTTCATCTAGATACATTCACCAAAAAAAAAAACATGTTTTGCACAACTACCTTAATAGAAATAAAAACAATAATATGCATTGTGTCAACCATTCCTCGACCACTACCATTTATCCAATTTTTTGAAGTGTTTTTTAACTTTCGAAAAGCAAAATAACTCCCTAATTGATTCAAATTTAAACATTGGCTAACCTTGATTTAGAAGGTGGAAAATGCTTATGAATTGAACCATTTTTATTTGAACCAAAATGAACATTAAACTACATCAAACTTAAAATCATATCAATGCACTTGCCAACATAAATCTTTTCATTTTTGGCATCTAACATGCTTTTGCAAAGTATCTAATTTTAGGGATAAGAGCTTCTCTAAATTCTTTCAATTGTTAAACAATCCACGTATTTTATTTGGGAAACCAAATAATCTTCCCCCATAACAAATTCAACCCAAGGCAATTTGGTTGCCTAAAATTCCTAAGCACACAAGCTTTGCAACAAGATTTTTTTTTCTTGCATGGTTGATTTCGTGCGTTAAAACTATGAGATTTAGAAATAATCAATAATTCAAGAGCTACACATGGTGTGGACAAACTCATAACACTACTATTGGATAAATTTTTTTTAAAAAATGAAACAAAAGTTCTTTTAGACTTTCAATGAGACCATTACAACACAATTGATTTTACAAACCTCGTAAACACAAATGAATAGAATTGTAAACCTAAAAAAAAAGCTTAAAAATCAAAATGCAAAGAAAAAACATGAAAAAAAGAAGATCACATATTTGGGAAGAATTTTGCAAGTTGTTTTTTATATACATGAATGTTGAAATTGTCGAAACTTGAAACTATGTTGTCAATAACACTTGCAAAAAACTACAACCTGTCCCTTATAATCAATTTAGGTTATTATTGCAAATTGTAATGATGAAGATCCATTACTGAGTTTGCAATGATTTTAAGATTCACCTATTGAACAATGCACAAGGTTCAAGCTTTCTAATAGATATATTGAAGGTGTAACAAACATCTATTGTTGCCATTTCCAAACTTTCAAAGTAAAACATATGGGACTTGAAAGATAAACATGTGTTAAACTACTAATTTTGGGTGAGGGTACAGTGATACTAACATGTACCATTAATATTCATAAGCACTACTTAGTTTTTTGAATTTTGAAATGTGAAAAATAATAATAATAAATTAAATAATTTTTATATAATTTTATTTTGAATACAGTATGTACATATCATAAAAATTTTGAATCATTAATGAATAAAAAATACGCAATTTACATTTTTAAGGATTTGTAACCATTGCTTAAAAATAATTTTGATACTAAAAGCACAACTTCAAAATATTTTTTAATGATATATTTTTGGATATTTTTAATATACACCTTAACATAATAATATCAAAAAACTTAAAATATTTTTAATGTTTTTTTGAAAGACGTATTAAAAACATTTTTAGATTTTTTTTTTTAAAAACAACAAAAAAACAATGGTCTAAAGAGGTGGGTGTGGCTCCTTATAGCATGGTTAGACCCATGAGGGAAGGTCTTCCAATGACCTACCAAATTGAATGGTCAAGATTGTGTGATCTACCCTAATGGATGGTCACAAATTGGTGACACCTTAAAATTGTAAAGTAAAATAAAGATGAAAATTTAAAGCATTATAGGTGTTATTGGCAATGAAATTTACAAACAACTAAATGATATCGGTGATGGAAAGAGATGAGTGCTTTGCCATTTGGTGCATGGGGTGGTACATGAGGTATGTTTTAGGTTATTTTTTACTTTTAAAATTTCCTTCACATCATTTCACACCTTTGTTTTTTTATCACCTTTTGGGTATAAATTGTTGAAAAGAAAACGTTGGTGCTAGATTTTTTGGCCAAACCAACCATGTATTAGCTTGTGTGGTTCCCAAACAATAATCAAACACAAACCTCAAACACATCCAAAGATTTAAGGCTTTCAAATGTCATACCAAGTATATAAGAATTCCATGAGGCTTCTAAAAGACATTATGGTTTCTTTTGAGATTTGGGGCTAGGGGAAAAATTCATGTACAAAAAGGCATTGCTAAACATTACTTTCAGGTTTCAAATGGCCTTGGAAAATGCATAAAAAGAGAAGGAATGTCAAAAACCCCTCTAAAGGTGCCTTCTAATGCCAACTTGTGCAAACTTGATAATCTTTAGTAGGGTTCCTTCAAATGATCAAACAATTTGGTTCTATCCCATCCAAAATCTCATAATGTGTCAACTGGTCAATTTGTCAATGAACATCTAGCAAATGTATGTGTTTTGCCATATGTTTTATACTTTACATCCTAAACCTCGTACTTTATACATTTAACCCTATACCCAAACCTTATTAAACTAAACCATGTACCTTTAACCATAAACTATATCCCATACCTTAAATTGTAAAGTCTAAATATTTAAATACATGCATGAAGGAAATGTCATTATTAAAAAAGTTTTCATAAATTCTTAAAGCAATATTAATTTGATACATATAAAATTCATTAACACTTGTTGAAAATTACATATTTTACATTTCCACGTTTGTAACTAACCCACAATATGCATGAAAAAATGTGCAACATTTACACTAATTAGAAACTCACATATTTTAGTGTGGTAATGCAAGCCACACTCACATGTGTTGATAGTAGTCCAAGGTACAAAGACATATACAAGTGTTATAACTCTAACCTTAAACTCATGATCAAAGGTAAAACATGAAGGGGGAGCACATTGTGAGAATGTCTTCAGGCACAAACCCACTCCCACAAGTGTGAAAAAATGAGCTTTAACACTTCGAATATTCCTAAAATAGTCAAACAAAAGTGCAAATAAGAAAAAAATCCAAATTGAACCTTCTTTAAATTTTCACAAAGATCTTCAAATGTAAATATCAAGAATGTTCTTGCATCCTCCATTTGGAAATTTAATGATCAAGTTATGGTCAAAAGAGTGATTGGGGGTCAAATTGGCAATTTGGCTCCCAATTATTAAAACCAAAAAAATATCATGGGTCAAATGACCTTTGAATTAAGTATATGTTACAATAGTAAAAAGGTATCATCAAAAGCTATAAGTTTTCTTTGGTATCTCATCAATTGGAATTTATGCAAAATTTATGAACCTACAAATTTATAAGTTCATAACTTGACAAAATTGAGAATTATTGAGAATTTCAAAACTTTTTGTTATTTTAATACAACGTTTACCACCAATCGTAAAATATATTATAAAGAAGAAAGTGATGAGCTTTTCCCAAGTCTAGGTTGTGGTGTGTTTTTGAATTGGATTGCCCATGATGTGTTCATGCACCATTTTGTATTAAATGATTAATTGCCTTTTTTTTTTTGTTTGTGTAGATTCACTTCATTTTGAACCTTTATTTTTGAGTTCATATTAATCCCATCTTGGAGTTCCCATCCCTTTTTGTTCTCTTGGGAACTAAAGAACACACATTGGGTTTGCATTCCATTATAGAAACCAAAAATCAATAGTTTTTTAAACCTATGATATAATTTAACAAATTTGAAGGTGCATCAATACATGTAGGTAATAGGTAGGTATATGCATGTAGATGGTTAATGCATATGTAAGGGTAAAAGGGTTATTAATCAATAGGGAAAAAATGTGTTCAATATGTAAGTAGAAATTAATGTTGGGTGATGATCACAAATAAGTTATCCAACTAATTTTCAACTTGATTTTCACTATGAGAACCAAAGGGAATCAAACACAATGGTACCCAAGTTAATAGTCAACTCATCAATTTTCAACTAAATGAAAACTAGGTCAATGAAAATTAGTTGTCTTTTCATAATTATTATAAAAAGGTGAAAATTGAATGGAGTCAATGGGAGGACTCAAGTTAGGTTCTCAAGTTAAAATTTAAAGGTCCAAGGGTTTAGCAAAGGTCTAAAGTTTAAAATCTCTAAAGTGATAGGTGAAGTTTAGATCTAAGGTTCCTAAGATTTAAAGTTGTGGTTTATAACTAGGTATCTAACACAATGATTTCTTATAGCACTATCTTGCAACATGCTCCACTAGAAGCATAAAATATAAAATGCCCGACTATTTTCTAATTTTCCACTTTGTTTTTTCTCTTTACCTTCCATTTATACTATCATTTTGGTTATAAAATCCTTGCTTTTGCTCCAAGATTTTTGTTATTTATTTTTCACATGTTTTATGTAATTTTTTTTTGTTTTGTTTTTTATTTTACTTGATTTTTGTAGGTGATTTGAATTTCTACATGATAAAGATAACCATGATTTTTTTTTCTTTTTTTCATTTATCTCTTACTCTCTCTTCTTATGACAATCCATCTTTTTTAGTCATTGTTTTACCTTCATTCATATTCTACCTTCATTCAATGTTTTCTTTTTTCCTTCATTACTTTATTTTGTCCTTGTCATTTTATTTACATTCATTACTTCACATTCTTCCTTGGTATTCTTCCTTTGTTTATTAGTTTGCCTTCTTCCTTATTATTTTTTTTCACTTGTTATTTCACCTTCATCATATTGTTTAATACCTTGCCCACATTTTGTTTTTTCATCACATGATTCAAATACCTTGCCCTATTACATTTTTTTCGTTGTCGAGTTTTACCTTTACTTCCATTACTTTAAATTCCCAACTATTATCGTTGTTTTCCTCTTCACATTTCACATTTGAACTCCTACACCTTGGATGTTAACATTGTTTCATTTTCAAAGGTTTTTTGGAGGTTTTTTTTGTTGTGTTTGTTGTCTTTTGTAATTTTTATTGTCATTTTCCCCCTTTTATTCTTTATGTTTATATATATATATATATATATATATATAATATTTTTATTTCATTTTCTTTTGGTTTTTTTCACTATTATTATTTTTTAATTTTTGTTTTTTTTCATGATTACTTGAATTTTTTTATTGATTGTTAAAGATAGAAAATTGTCCTATGTTGGTTAATTACCATGGGTGTTACAAAATGGTAGTACTATTACTGGATGGTAGTTACCATCAAATGGCAAATTAATATTAGAAGAATTTTAGAGTGAAAGTGTTTTCTAATAGTAGTACCATTAGTACATCACGAATTATTTTCATAAGGCAGAATAATCAAAAGTTGATTCTCGAATTTTTTTTAATAAAAGTGATATTAGTTACTAAAAATAATATATATCCTAGGACTTAGTTTACTTAAAAGGTCATCCTAATAACTATTTAGTTACTAGTGGTAAATATCCTACTTAATATCTTTTATTTATTATAAGGTGATACCATTTAGGTTAATTAGTCCAAGTGGATAAGGGGTGGATGGATTTCCTTTAACTAGGATTTATGTAAGGGATTAAAATAAAGAAAATCTAAAAGGATAATGAAATCTAAGAAGATAAGGACCCAACATTTGTGTGGTGAGATCCTATTTATTTCTTAGGAGGAGTGAAAGATTTCATTAAATGATTAAATTCATTAGTTTTCATAAGTCATTAACATTAGGTGGATGCTTGTGTGTGACACTTTTGTGTGAAAGAAAAGGAGAAAAACATGGGAAAAAGTTGTATTTGTTTTTATAAAATGGAATGGTTGAAGGTTGTATGGATTTTAATGTCTCTTCTTAATGTGTGTTCCATTATGTGATGAACGAAGTTCATATTAAGTTTATGTAGAACTTTGTTACTTTTATGTATTAGTTTTTCATTTCTTATATAAAATTTATGTGTCATCCATTTTTTGTTCTAATTTTGGAATATAAAATGCACTCTATTATAATATAGTGGTTGACACTAAAAGACAACAACAAGGATGTAATTACTAAATTTAAGGTTTACATAAGGTAGGAGTTACTTAAGATGATATATAGTAGTTACAAAAGGTCTATAGGCATAGCAAATGGTAAGCAACAACTACAAAGGGTTTGCAAATGCTACAAATGGTAAGCAACAATTATAGTGGTACGCATTACTTGTAAAAGGTCTGTAAACTATTGTGGATCTTTTTTAGGTCTACAAAAACATGATAGCTGCTATAGGATAATAGTTGTGGCATGATGGTAGGCCAACAATGTTGTTCCATTTATTTTTAACACCAATGAAAATGAAAATAAAATGTTCATTAAAAATAACTCACAATTAACATGTTCCAAATTTTTATTAATATGTTTTTAAAATAAAATTTAATCCTTAATAATATTAGTCATTGGACCATTTTGAAATTCATCCATGAAACTTATTTTTTTGATTGAAAGTTTATGAATTTCATTTAAAAAGTCTATAAATCTTTTAGTTTTGTAAGTTATGGATACTCAAATTAATGATATCAAATTATATTCACCTTATTAAATTTTTCTAACATTTAAAATACAAGTTAACAGTGATTTATATTCACATCACAAATATTACCATTATGGCATGAAAAATGATTCACCTTACTTTACATTGACCTTATCCTCTTCATTGGTGGCCAACAAAATATGAAATTAGGTTTTTTGGATGAATGAAAATTAGAATGAAACAAAAATGTCACAATAAGCTTCTTTCAAAATTAAATTCTAATGTATTTTTATTGTGTTACAAATATAAAATTGTGAAATCTTCATTTTCAAAGTTTAAAATATCAATTTTTTTCAAAGGTCATTATGGGCAACCATTTAATGCAACCCGTAGTTCAATCTTGATGAAAAAAATAATAAGAAATCAAAAAAGATCATGTTGTAAATGAATTTGTCATTTTGCTTAATTTTAGTGTTTTCAAAAGTTTTTGAAACTTCCATGTCATCTTGAAATGGTTTGGAAACCTTTATTTTGAACTAGTAATAACATTTGTTAATGTTGTTGATTGCCAAATGATCTCATCATTACAAAATATGATTATGTTGAATCCATTTATGAGTTTTTTATGTTCTATTACAAAAAAACCATTCATATAATGTGTCCCTATTTTATGTGAATAATTAGTTTTGAAATAATTCCATGATCTTTTTCCCTAATTAACCTACATAATAATTGTATACATGAGTCCTTCTCCATGAAAATAAAAATAAAAATAAATTTGATTGAAGATACATTTTGAATCATAATGGTGTAAAAGAAATTGTTTTGGCATGTCATTTTTGGTCCAATTCAATTTGCATTCACCTTTTTACCATTGGATGTTTTGCTCATTAAATTTTAATGATTGTAAAATTAGAAATTGAAATCGAAAGGATCCTTTTTTATTCAAATACTTGCAAATTTAAAAAGATGTTTGCCATTGCACATCTTACATAAGTTGACTTTTATGAACAAAATTGGCCCAATGATTCTAGGGTTGATTGTAAATCCACTTCTAAGTTAGTAAAGCTAAATGAAACCAATGTAAATTTTGGGAGAAAAGTTTGCAAGTGCTTCCAAAGGGATGAAAATTTGAAAACATAAAGTTTTGGATAGAAAATATTATTTAAACTTTTTCACCAATTTTTATTATCTACTTTTATTTTTCAAATATTTTTAAAGCTGAAAGACCAAAAAAATCCCTTTCTATAGTATAAAGAAAATGAAATTTGACAATTACTAATTTGTGAAAACCAATGAAGATAAGTAACTATCATTAGACTTGTGAGAATTAGCAATTTTGAGAATTGTTTGATTTCTAAAAATTCTTAATACACTAGTTGGTTTCACAAAACCTTCTTTTAATTTTGAAAAGATCAAATTGATTCTAACAATTCTATATGAAAAGATCAAAATCTTATCATTCTCATAGTTTTCACTCAACACTAATAAAAACCATTGACAACTTACCATAAAATTTTATTGCATATTGAATAAAAAGAAATAAAAGGTAGAAATAAAAACAATAAAAATAAGAACTATGCTAACCAATGTGGTTAGCTATAAGACAAGAATTAATGAAAAAGTCTCCCATCTAACTACTATCCATCCCTCATGTTGTGTTCGTGACTTTTGGGCCCCACACTTCATGAAGTGACTTTTTCCTAGAGACATTTGTAAGCGCACCCATTTTCAAATTTCCTCAATTAAATCAACAAAATTTGCATTTTGTTGAAGTGAAGAAATCATTATTCCATATGTGATGAAATTACCTTTGAAACTTTTTACACCTTGAGTGAAAAACCAATTCAAGCATGAACAAAGAGTCTTACAATAAAAACCTATTCAATTGTTGTAAACAACGAAATAAGCATCAAAAAAATTGCAACAATTCCTATTACGATATGTGGGTCTCATCACAAAATATGACATCCCAACATAACAATTGTTCACATCAAGACAAGCAAGGATTCCATGTAGCATGAACATGAACATTGAAGATGGAAAGTCATTATTGAGAATATAGTCCTTCTCAAGCTAGTCCGCATTCATGTGAAGTTCTATTTTGGTTGAAAGATTGTGAAGTTGTAGGATATTCTTGCAACAACCTCATTTGGTAACAACTAGTATCAATGAAACAAAAAGATATTTCAAAGTTGCATACATGGTTTAGAAATGATCTATTTTATGAGGTGTAGTTGTTTGACTATCCTTTGATTCCAATACCTTTAGCAATGATGGTTGCAACAATGGTCAAAGCGAAACAAAGCACCCTACAAATTTGAAGAGACAATGATTAGATTCACCTCACTTTCAAGGTTCACTAGAACAAATTATTCATGTTGGTGGATTTTATGTAGGCAAAAAGAGTTGGAGGTGTAACCTTATACAAAAGATGTCCTCTTCAACTCTTAGGAAATGTAGAGAGATAATATTCTAACCACTCTCACTTGATGTATTTCAAGTTGTGGGAATTTGGAAAATGGCTGTCATGTAGGACACATGGCTGGAAGGCAAACACGCCTTCCAACTATGCATAGATAAGTCTATATACTCCACAAGCCAAGTAAAGACTTAGGTAGATCTACTTCTGGTTCTCCATCCTGTATCTGGTCATGAATGCGATCTCTACTTCCATAAGAAAATTGGAAGGTCATTAGTCCTATTTGGGTGTTCAGACACTGGAGAGGGGCTGCTTATTGACAGGAACTCCAACACTACAGAAATGCCGATATCGCAATTGTTATGTATCTTACAATTCATTATCTGTGACTACATATATTATCGATGGAATCACAGAGAAACTCTCCACAACAATTTGAATTTTAAGACAACAATGGGTGGTGTCCTAACCTTCTGAGAGTTGCTGACAAAGTGTCAGACCATCACCTTCTTCATCAAAAATAGCAGTGACAGAGCTGCCATGACTTCATCAGCTCCCGATTTTAACAGTGGGTGTAGATAAGTACATACTAATACATTTTGTATAGCATTCAATTACAGTCCTAAAAAGTTTCATCTTCAAACAGCAAATCACAATAGCTCTAAAATGGGCTCTAAACCCTAAACCCTAAACCTTCTCTATTCTACTGATTGTCTCACACATACGTTTATTCTTGTAACCATGTGCACGTTTTGACAATTTCAATTTCTCAAGCTTGAACCCTTTGAAAAACATAATTGCATCAAATATCAAACAGACAGCAGCAGCAGAAGAAGAAGAAGAAGAAGAAATCCTGCTCCTTTTACCACCACATCTATGAGGACGCAGAGTCTCAACCAATGCAATTTAAGCTTTCCAGACAATAGCATTTTCTTTCTACAAACTATGGCGGCAGAAGGTATGCTGAGGGTTAGACACTGTGGGTGTTAGAAACAAAGCTGGAATTGCTGGCTGCAACTGCAAGTGCATGCATGGCTGCTTGTCAGAGCAGATGACATGCAACGGTGCAGCAGTAGCAGGCCAGAATCTCAAGCAATGCAACCTTTCTGGACAATGGCATTTTCTTTCTATAAACACAAGACAGCAGGTGTGTGGTAAGAGTTAGGTACTGTGGGGTGCTGGAATTGCTGATGCAACTGCAAAGTGCAGCACCACTTCACATCTTCATCCTCCCATACCAATGCTACTAAGACACGGAACCCAATTTGGATTCAATCCGAATTTGGAGCCAGAAAGAAAGAAAAGAACTACCTCATCTCTATACATCAACAATAGAAGCTTACCTTGAAGAAAAGGAAGGGTGGCTTGCTCAGAACTCAATTCTTTGAAGTTGCCGGAAATCATCGTTGTCTTCACTTGCAGCCTCCTGCTGAACTGGGCTTAAATCCTCTTCTCCTTCTTCTTCATATCTTATCCCAGTAGCCCGTTCCTTGTAACAACAAAACACAGAGATGTTAGAGACTCAACAGATATCACAAGAGGCTCAAGATGTGTGAACAAAGGGCCTCTCCATCCCTACTAGATTAGGTCAGCGATAGACATGTCAATGGGTTGTTGGGCCTTCTTGATTTGGATTTTTCTGGCTGGTGCTGGTGCTGATGGCAGACGATGATACAGGGATACATAGAAGCAAGATGGGCAACCTCCGGGGTGGGGAGGAATTTGTGAGCAATCTTATTAGGGTTTTACAGTAGTGCAGAGATGGTGGATGTCATGGTGCGCACATTAGATGGGAAGCAACTCCATCTCACGTTGGAGGCAAATAAGACATTGCATCACCTCAAGCTGCAGCTGCAGCAGCTTGAATGGCCAGCACCCAATGTCCTGCACTTCCATCTCTTCCTCAGAGTAAGTTCCATTTCTTCTATCCCCTCGCCAAAATCCAAAGCACACCAAGACTGTGTGTGTATGTATTCTCTATGTATGTGATTCTGGAATCCCTGCACTGCATGAAATGCATCTTTAAGATGCCCATCTGCATCTTGGGTGCCAGGGATTAGACTTACTTTGGGTACCCAACTGCATTACAAACTGGCATTCTGGCTGCAGGGGCAGAAGCTTGATGCAGCGGTGCAGATTGCATCATTGCAGTTGGAGAACGAGTTTCTGGTTCTCATTCCATTCACCAAGAAGAAGCACAAGAAGGCACAACCACAGTTTCTCACCACCAGCACCACCACCCTGGGACACCAGCTCCTCTTGGGCTCATCGGATTCAAGTGCTCCCACTCCAATTGTTGACAGGCAAAATGCTTCCTCTGAACATGCAGCAGCTGCAGCAGTGCATCATGATGGCAAAGAATCCTTCAAGATTGAATACAAGAATTGGATGCAGTCTCATCATCATGGACATCATGATGATGGTGATGAGGATGATCATGATTTTGCCTCTCGGATGTGTGTTGCTGAGTCCCAAGATCAACCTCAAACTGCAGCATCCTATCGGAAGAAGAGTTCCTCTGAAGATGTCTGGCAGGCAATTGCAACAGACATGGCCAATTTCCACTCCTCTCATTCAAAGGACACTGTGATGATGATGCCCACAAGCATTGACATGCCTGAAGCTCATGTGGATAGTTTGCATACTAGGTCATCAGGCATTGAAGACATGATTCTTGTTTCATCATCTGGCGAAGAGGAGGAAAGAAGCAGACCAGAGAAGAAGGCTAGAAGGAAGGGTAATCACAGAAGAAATTCTTCTACCAAACAGCAAGAAGAGCAATTTGAAGTTGTTGCTTTGCCACCTGCACTGGAGAGGATGAAGCGGGTCTTTGTAGCACTCAACAGTGTCTATGGATTTCTGCAGCGACAACACATGCAAGCCACCTGGTCTAATGTCAAGCATGCAGTGCAGCAACTGGCAGATAAGAAAATCTGTGTGCAGGACATTGAAAATCTTGCCACTTTCTGCCCAAAGGCAAGTGCAGCAGTTATTTTATTGTCACCTTTTGCATCATCATCCTGCTCCCAGGGGGGGCCTTGCTTCAGGTTGGAGAGTGAAGGTTTTTTGTCTGTGAAAAGTGGGTGATGAGTGGTGTTTTGCTGCTGGCTGAGTTGCTGTTGTTGTGAAGATTTTTTTGTCTGTGAGCTTACAAAATCCACCAACCTGTATGTTGGAACAGTTGATTGTGTTGAGCAATATGTCTGAGAAGGAAGGAGGAGAAGCTTCGTTCAGCATTGATATGTTTGACCCATCAAAGCCTGATCAATCATCAGTTCCTGGACAACAACATGATGTTGGTCTTCCAGTACACCAGCTTCAAGAGATTGGAGCTTCAGATTTGTTGCCAAGCTCAGGTTTTTTGTCAATTGATCACCTTTGTAACTGTGATGATGATGCACAAACAAAAAGTGCACAATTAAGAACTTCTCCTTGCTACATTGAAGAGTTTCTTGCTGTGAAAGAATGTTTTTTTGGTTCTAGGGTCAGTTAAACCCTAAACCTACACCCATAGTTGTTTTTCTTCACTCTCTGACAGGCTGCAATTTCTCAATGACAATCTCATACGACCTAAGGTTGAGAAGATTGTGTATTTATTGTGTAGGAGGGAAGCGGATCACTGATAGACAAATGCAAAATGCCATTGAGAGGCGTCAAAAAGTGTTCCAGGGTCTTCTTTTGTCTGTGTTTCAACAACTGCAGGTTCTGAAACCTCAGCTCCTCCTGCTCTTCCTCCTCCTATTGATCCTTGCTCCCCTTTCTCTATCTGCCATTTGTTTCAGTCTTTCATGAATTGCCTCTGGGAGTTCTGTACCTCAGTTAAAAGTCTGTGTGTGGCATGCAGGCGAAGCCCAATTCAGAAAAGCTGGACATGGAACACATGAGTATAGAGAGTTGGCTGGCTATTGCAAAGGCACCAGAGATGGTGGGGAAATTAGCAAAGCCAGGCCTGCCTTCTGCTCTGCCAAGGCCTCCTCGTCACCACAAAAAGCTTGCACGTTGCATGGTGGGTCTAGAGGACCTTTTGAGTGATCAATGGTTTTCAGCTTGAGGATGAAAGACCTGTCAGATGCAAATCACAGGGAAGAAGAGCCTGATGGGTGGTAGACTGCATTTTTGCATAACAAAGTTTATCACTGAATCTTGGTGAACTTTGGCAAGTGCAGGAAGTGTTGGACATGAATGCCAATGAAATGCTCCAGCACCTGAAGGAGAAATTGGGATCACTTGGACAGGCATGTGCAATTGTTGGTGCACAACTTGTTACTCATTGCTTTTTGTCCTAGTGTCAGTGCTGAAAGGGTTTCTCATTGGAGGAGATCTTCTTCCCAAGTCCTAAACAGTCTACCAATGTGATCTTGTGCATGATGGAGTTGGCTTTCTTGGCATCTAATAGCTAGCCTTACAGGTTGGATTCACTAGTTTAGGTGTGTGTGTATGTGCAGAAGGCCACAAATTTTTCAGTTTCAGAGGAATTTTTCATGCAGTTTCTTAAGGAATTTTTTTTCCCCACTCTGAACCTTTCAGATTGTACACTGTGAGTGCTTAAGGCCACGGGAGGCTTCTTATGGGGAGCTCAAGTCAGAGTTGTCCACCTTCACGCGAGCTGCTCTGGAGCGCCAGGGCATAACACAAATGTATTCTCACCAGGTCTGGCAACAGAACATTATCATCATCATCAATGGGTGTTCTCTTTTTTTCCTTTCTCCAGTGATATTCAAAAATTGATCATGAACACTGTACTCAAATGTAAGCACGATGCAAATGTATTCACCCCATTACAGTGTTACATGAAATGGATCATCACACTGTTTTTCCTTGCTACTGAGTTGCAGGCCAAAGGAATAAATGCAGTTCAGAAGGGGCAGAGTATAGTGGTGGCTACCTCAACTGCAAGTGGCAAGTCATTGTGTTACAATGTGCCTGTTTTGGAGATGCTCAACCAAGATTCGAGCTCATGTGCTCTCTACTTGTTTCCCACTAAAGTAACCTCAGCAAAGTGTTTTTGTGACTTTTTAGTTTCTTGAATTTTTTGGCACTCTGGTCTCAATACTAATGTTTTGCAATAGATCAGACTCATATCCTCTGTAGACTTACTAGCAACAGGTCTGTTTTACTTTGAACTACTGAATCAATCCTGATGATGCAATTATTGCATGATTGTGGGAACTGATGGTAGTGGGTGAGCTACTACTTCAGCTCAGGAGCAGCTTCTTGTTGTTACCTCTCATTTCTAAGATGGAGATTTGTGAGTCAAAATTGGAAGATTAGGAGCTGCATGACCTGGAGCATTGTGTTGTCCTAATGTGGATCCTTTGGCTGAAAATGTCAGCACATTCATTCTGTCATTTTCATGCACAATAAAGGAGCTTAGACTTGTTATAGCAGTGCTTTGTGTGCAGGGGGGGCTATTGATATAAGGCTTCTGTGTCGGATTTTATTGCAGGCATTAGCACAGGACCAACTGCGGGCTTTGCTTGAGCTAACAGGAGGAGCACAAACAGCACAGAAATTTGGCATTGGTGTGTATGATGGTGACACCAACCAGGAACTACGCCTAAGGCTCCGAGAGTCTGCTCGTGTGGTACCAGCTAAAGCCTTGATTGATTTATTTATTTATTTAGTTTTTTTTGCTGCTTCTGTTCAGTGGCTTACACCTCGAAGTGCAGACTTTTTTTGTTGTATTTAGTCCAAATATTGCAGGTAGCATGTTCACTGTTGTTGGACTGATGTTTTGTTGCTTCTCTCAGTTCAAAGCTTCTCTCTCTCTCTCTCTCTCTCTCTCATGTAATAAATTGTGTAGTGAATGAATGTGCAGTTGATCACCAATCCAGACATGCTGCATGTTTCCATCATGCCATCCCATTCTCAATTTGAGTGCTTTCTGGCTCACCTTAGGTACATGTTCCAGACCCATGTTCTGTTTTTCTCCTGAGAAAGATTTTCTATCACATTACTACACCTCCTTGCTGAGATCACAAGCTTTTGCAGATCCATTGTGGTTGGTAACTCCAAATCATGAGCCAATCTTAATAGAAAGCATCATGTACATGGTGTTGTAATTTTCTTAGAGCAAATTTGTGATGTGATCCTTTTTATAGGTATGTTGTAGTCGATGAGGCGCATGCATACCGGGGTGTATTTGGCTGCCACACAGCTCTCATAATGCGACGTTTGCGTCGTCTCCTCCACCATCGTAAGGTTTTTCTATTTTCTTTTTTAATCATATTCCCAAATTCCAGTTCTAGTCAGGATCCTCATTTCTGCTGTACAAAAGGTTATATATATCCAACCCACATTGGGTTTGTTAGAATCTGCTTTGTCTGTGTCAATTGTCACTGCAGAACACAAATCTGACTCTGATCTCTATCATCCATAGGTACCCATTTTGAGAGTGGTTGTAAGCACTAGTAGGCTATTTCCTGGGCGGGTTTAAAAAGTTCAATGGGTACCATATGGTATATATATATATCTGGCAGTTCTTGAGGAAGTCTTTAACCCTTACATACATAGATCAAATAATCCAACTGATGGGTTTTTGTTGCAGTGTATGGAACTGAACCCACATTTATTGTGTGTAGTGCGACAGTCGCCAATCCACGTGAGCATGCTATGGTAATCATCTCAAGCTACTTATCACTATGGTTTTTTTTTCCTCTACATTTTTGTTTGAAAAATTGATGCTTTCAGAATTCTTCACTTTACTGAGGATTTTCCATATTGAGTAATTTGCTGTGGTTTTTGGTTGGCCAGGAACTAGTTGGGCTGAGAGATGTGGAGGTCATCCAAGAAGATGGCAGTCCCTGTGGAGAGAAGACTTTTGTCTTCTGGAATCCGCCTATTGTCTTTGAGCAGGTAGAGAAACGACATTTTCACACTCCATTGGGGGAAGTGAGGATATAACAATTGGAGGTTGAAAATATGTCTTCTACGTTTGTCTGGAAGTTGAAACTGCGTGGAATAATTTTCAAGTGTAAAAAGAAAAGAAACATTGACTCTAGCTGGGAGCTCATGTGAACAAGAATCTCTTACTCTCTTTTGCTGTACAAAACTTAGTGTAGGTGTCAGTATTGTGGCACTAAGAATCCTTCTTTGAATTGACCGTTGGAGATAGATACTGGGTGTGTTTTGGAAGCCAGCCAATTTTTTTGGCTGATGCAAGATTCTGATCTGCCAAATTTTTTGTTTCTGTCAGAGCAGCCAAAACCAGGACGGAAGGACAAAAGATTCAAACCATCAGCGAAACTGGACCGTGGAGTTTCTTTTCAAATCCAAACAAAGCGTGCCAGGTTTTGTGATCACTTCTAGCAGTAATGTTTTTTGTTATAAAAATTTCTTATAAGAGATAGTAGCAGAAAATGGTAGCTGTTACTAGTAATGTACAGGGCCATTAATGCTTATGGTGTGAGCAATTGAATCCTGAACTATGGGTACCTTGGATCCTGAGTTTATGGGCATTTTTTGAAGTAATGAAAACTGTTTCTGAATTGTTTAGAAAAATCATGAACTTTGTGTGACACCACAGTCTTTGAGCAGCATGAATGAAGGGACACTCATCTTCCAGTCAGTTGGTTGACACAAACTGTATCATGCAATTGAGTGGAGCTGTAATTTTGCTTCTCCAATTTGAAACGGTTAAATCAATTGAGCCATGGTCAAAAATCATGTTTTGTGTGGCAGCCCAATAGTGGAAGTGGCGTCACTTTTGGCTGAGATGGTACAACATGGCCTCCGCTGCCTTGCCTTCTGCAACACTCGCAAACTTTGTGAACTCGTCCATAATTACACGTATGGCTCCTCTAAAGGATGTGTGACTTCTGCTGCTGCTGCTGCTCCTCTGAAGGGCTTCTAGCTTTTTTTTTCTTTTTTCCATTGTTGATGTGAACATAATGACAGGAGCTTACAGGGATACTTGAGATGCAAAAACCCACCATCCCCCTTTGAATGCCAAGAGTTACAGTCCTGAAACAAGCCCATTCTCATAGCAGATGAGTGCAGTTTCCTTGTTCTAAATTTGGGTCATGCTTACAATGTTGATTATTTGGTGCAGACGTGAAATCCTCAAGGAAACAGCTCCAGCTCTGACTGATACTATTCGAGCATACCGAGCAGGCTACACTGCACATGTTTGTCTTCTCACTACTTCTTTTGCAAGCAGTGATTGCTTACACATTCTATTCTAGCTAGCTATGGTTGTCCAATTGCTTCTGTTTGATTTTACTGCATTCCAATGATCTAGCTTCTTTGAGACTGTATACCATCATGCTGCATGGAGGATTGATATATTTTGCTTATGAAGAAGGTGCGGGTGGGAGCGGGGGTGCATAGAGCAGGACCGCAGAGATATTGAGAAAGATTTATTTGCAGGACGACTGCGAGGAGTAGCAGCCACAAATGCATTGGAACTGGGTGTTGACATTGGTAGTCTGGATGCCACCCTACACCTTGGATTCCCTGGATCTGTAGCTAGGTAAGCACTTTTCTCATATCAAAGTTGTTCACAGGTCTAAAGTTGAAATCTTTTTGTATTGGGTTGGAGCATCTATTGTCAAATGCTACAGAGAGAGAGAGAGATGCATTGCCACAGGGGATGGAAGAGCATCTGACAGGAACAAATGTAACAGCATGTGGCAGCAATCAGGGAGAGCAGGTAGGAGGGAGAAAGCAGCACTCTCTGTATACGTTGCATTTGGTGGTCCTCTTGACCAGCACTTCATGAAGGCACCCCAAAAGTTGTTCATGAAACCAATCGAGCATGCCCAAGTGGATGCCAGTAATGAGCAGGTGGTGGAGCAGCATCTGGCCTGTGCTGCTCTAGAGCATCCTCTCAATGTCACTCATGATGAGGCTTATTTAGGATCAGGAATGCAATCAGCTATAGTTCAGCTTGTGAAGCAAGGGCAGCTTGGCCGGCACCCAAGCAACAGTCAACAAGACAACTCCTGGCATTACATTGGCCAGCAGGTACACCGATGATGCTAACCTCAGTTAATTCTGTAGTTAACTTTGCATCTGAAGCTTCAAGCATGAAGAATATATATTGTAATCTTCCAATCAGTGTCAGTTACAAAAAATCACTCGCATGTAGCCTATCACTGTTGTTACACTACAATATCTTGTTGACAATACACTACATTGTACTCAAAACACATAGTCAATCTGATGGCACCATTTTAGTTTTTTTGGTTTGTTTGATTGCTCACAGAAATGCCCATCACAGGCAGTAAGCATCAGGGCCATCTGTCCTGAGAAGTATACTGTCATAAATCAAGCAACAAATGAGGTGATCGAAGAGGTGGAGGAGAGCAAGGCCTTCTTTGAGGTGGGTGCAAATGGGTATTCACATTCTCAGTCAGACAACTGAGTGCATGGGTCCCTTTTGGATGATCTATCCATCACTCAGACTGAATGAATTGATTGAGTGGAGATCTTGACTGCTGTTAGTGTAGTAGTTCACCTAGATCTCCTTGAGAAGCTTTTTGGAACAAATACAATTGTTTTTATAGAACTTCTTTTTTGTTCCCCTTCAGGTTTACGAGGGTGCAGTATACATGCATCAGGGCAAGACATACCTTTGCAGGAGTTTGGACATTGCTGCCAAGGTTGCGTTGTGCCAAGAAGCCGATCTCAAATACTATACCAAGACCCGGGACTTCACAGATGTTCATGTGTTGGGTGGCGAGCTGGTATTGTAGCCTAACTATTATTACTGGCCCATTGTGCTCCACTGGGACAGTCCTGTGGTTGGTGACCTGGCTCTTGAGGTCAGTCGCTGTTGTAGCCAAGTGTGCCTTTGCATCATCAGGGTTTGCTTATGACGCTCACCTTCATACTTGCAGGCATACCCAGCAAAGGTTTCAGAGATGAAGTATCCAAAAACAACAGCACAGGCGAGTCCTTGCAAAGTGACAACCCGGTGGATTGGGTTTCGTAGAATCTGGCAGGGCTCTAATGAAACTTTTGATTCAGTCGATCTCTTCTTACCTGATGTCTCTTATGATTCCCAGGTGATTCTATCATTCAACCACTTCACCATACTACCAGATATATATAGATCATGTCATAATAAAAAATGGTAGTTTTAGTATGAGAAAAAAAAGTGCGATTTTGGGAGTTGAGAAAGAGACTGTTTGAAGAGTGTATTATACACTTGGTGATTGTGCCTAGGCTGCGTGGATTCGAGTACCTCACCTGATAAGGGGGGATCTGGAAGCCGAGTCTCTTTCATTTCGAGAGGGTATCCATGCTGCATCACATGCACTTGTCAATGTCATGCCACTGTAACTCTCTCTCTCTCCCTCTCTCAACATTTTTTTGCATCAGAAACTGTGCTGACAAAGTTTTGAGCAAGCTGCAACTCTGTGTATGTTTTGTGCTTCTCCCATTTTCTGATTGAGCTTTGAGGTCTTGGCTGATGATGACGATGATGCAGTGACAGGAATTTTTTTGTTTTCTCATCATGAATCTGGCGGGGTGGGAAAAATTGGGTGGAAGGTATATAATGTGCAACCAATCAGACTTGGGGTGTGATTGTGCAAATCCTCATGACACCCGCTATTATCCTGAAAGGCTGCTGGTATTTGATAAGCATCCGGGGGGCATTGGCATTGCTGCTCAGGTGAGATTGCTGAAGATGTACTAATGACACTCAGAGAAAATAAATGAATGTATATATATATATATATATATTGTGGGTTTTGACCTCAGCTTTCATGATTTACTATGTGGCAGGCTTGTCCCATGTTTGCAGAGCTACTGCAAGCTGCCTTAGAGCAGCTCGTTGCCTGTGATTGCACAACAGAGACTGGATGCCCTGCTTGTGTTCAGGTATAATAAATATCCCATTTCAAATTGTTTGCTTTCTTTTTCATTGATGTTGGGTCACCAGATTTGACCAAAAAAATTTCCGCAGTCAATCTCTGGATACAGTCGGTCTCACTTACATGGGTGGGTGTGATGTGGATTTGTTGGTGTAGTACTTTGGTTGCAGTGAGTACAATGAAGTAATCAATAAGCGTGCAGCTATTATCATCCTTCAGGTCCACCTCCTTCTTCCCTCCAGTTCATGAAGTCGGGTATGCTGAAACATATCAATTGTGTATGCTTTTGTGATGTAAGAGCAGACGTTGTCTTACAGTGCTGTCTGTGACATGGTTGTGACATGCAATTGCTCCTGTATAATGCAGGGGGTAATAAATACCGAGAATAAGTACCGAGAAGGCAAGCAGGAACCACCACCACCGTCACCTCCTCCACCCAATGGTGGGTTCCTCCAAACACAAACCAGTGTTCTAGACCCATGAAACTGCTCTAGCAGCAAAGTTCTGCAGATTCAGCCTTTGGGAAAGTGTGGTGTTTGTTTGTTGTCAACATCAATTCACACGCAAAATTTTGGCCATGTTATTAGTACTAGGGGGAAAACCAAGTAAAAAACTGCAAAATTCCTTCAGTGTGGTAAAAAGCACACCAGGATTGATCATCTTTGGATCTTACAAAACACGAGAAAGAAGTGTGTTGTTGTGTTGTGTTGTTGCCTGCCTGTTTATGAATGCTTATGTATGGCACCATGTGTCACGCAACCTGATTTCATATGGGAAGAACAACTTCACTCACATTATCATTTTTCATACACGATTTCTAGAAAGATCACATACGATGAGTTGTTGGATTTGCATGTTATGAGCTTATTATGTTACCTACGAGTATTAGGTTTCATGGGGTTGTTTGCATTGCCGCATTGGACTTCCTATATAACTATGTGCTTCTACTTTCTCAAAAGATGTAAATTTGGTACAAGGTTGCGCCACCCAAAATGTACACACATATGTATATCATATACATGTAAACATAGGTTAGAAGATCAAAACAAATTGGCATCAATGCACTTCTCACATTTTTTGACTTCTTTTGGGAAAAATGTCATTAAACAAATTCTCAAATCTTAAGTTGCCAATGTCATTATTTTCATGGAAGGTGTCAATCCATGCATGTTACTTATGTTGTCATCAATATTATAGAAGAAAAAAATTTCTCTCAACCATTTCCTTTGTAGATTTGCAATCCCATTTGTTGAAAGCATGATAAAATAGATGTCTAATTTATTTCTATTATTTTGAAAAAAAAAAATGTGAAATTCTAGTGATGATGGTACATCAAAGCTAGTTTAGAAAGGTTAACTATAGGTTCAATTATTAGTCAATTTTGGATGATAGTTTTCATCTTGACAATTCCATGTCAAAACTCTTTCATATTAGCATTTTCATATCATCACTTTTAAATCATCACATATGGGAACTAAATGTTTATGTCCTCCCAAACAACATCACCGCATATTTGAATTTTATTTAGGTCACACCACATTCACTCAAACATAAATTTCTTTTTTAAACCTTCTTTTTGACATTGACATTGTTTCCCGAGTTTTTTCCCATAATTGATACACAATTTTTTTTTAATGTTTTAAATAGGTGAAAATTAAATTTCATGTTATAGAATTAAATTTAAAAGTGACAATGATTTCACTATATATATATATTTGTGTGTGTGTGTGTGTGTGTGTGTCATGGAATCTTGTTTTGATATTGTAAGATTCAAAGAACAAATAAAATATATTAATTTTCCAACCTTGTGCAAGTTTAATCATCAATAATAGTGCAATAATAGTGCAAAGCAATGTAGAGCCCAAGTTGATTCATGAAAAGTTTGATTTTCCCATTGCTTGTCTTATAACAACGTATAGGTCCTCCAAAGAAGCAATTATTTCACCCTTTTGAGAATGATACAAATGGGTTTAATGGGGGGTAAGATGAAATTGTTAAGGTATGAGAACTTTAGCACTTAAAAAGATGAATGGCGCAAACATAAATAAGCAAAAAGACACAACACAACAATGTACAAAAATAAAATAATTAAAGTATCATGATAATCAATAGTGGAATTAAATTAAGAAAAAATGTAACTATGAAGTTTTTTCATAAATGTTAACTCAAAAAAAATCATAAATTGGTCCTCAAACCAATTTTGATCAAATAAAATATCAAAATGCTTGACACTACATGTTATACCTATGGGCAAAAAACTTGGTTTATGGAAGTTTGTTAGGCATTTATAGTCAAAAAATATTAGAGTTTTTTAAGTGTTATTTATTGTTGGAACCTAGTTCAAAGTGAACCCAACCATATTAGTTTTTTTTGCGTTAGGGGGGTAATTCTCAAGGAATTGTCTTTGGAGTCTCATCTTTTATGCAACAAGATTTTAAAGCATAACATGAGTATGCATATGTGATGCAATTGATGTCAAGTTTATGTTTTCATGTTGTTGTTGTTTAAGCTTGGATTCATGTGTTGCATCTAAAGAGATTTTTATTTTGAACCCTAAAAATTTGTGTGCATATTTTCATGTGTGTGACTTTGTTAGTTTCAAGTGTTGAGCATTTATAGCAAAACATTAGTTTTTTGCTTGTCTACAAGCAACTACAATTGGCCATTGAAACAATCAATTTTGCTTTAAGGTTCGACCTACATAGCATTATTTGGTTCCTTTGTCTTTTGATTTGGATCCATGATTTGGTTTTTTTAATTTTTTTGGGGGTTGGCTTCTCTTAGATTATGTGAATTAAAGTTAGTGCATCATGCAAGTTATTGATAGGTTCAAGATTGTGGGAGGCCTCTCATTCATGGGGCCATTGCCCTCTTTTTCTTTCAACCAAAGAGGGCGAAAAAAAACAAAGTAAAGACCCTTCTTTTACCATTTGAAACAAAACTTATAAATTATAGTAGGTATGTGTAAGTTATCTTTTTTTGGAAAGGGTAACAAACCCACTACCAATCTATAGCATCTTGAATTTTGGGAGTGTATTTTTAAAAGAATAATGATACATCACTAATGCAAACATATTTGACACTTCTCTTTTTCCATCATTTTTTATTATTATTTTCTTATAAAGTTTCTTGCATCCTTGTCTTTCTAATTAACTATTTTGTCGGTTGTTCATTGTGGTACATTGTCTCATAACCATTTTAATGTGCTCCATCTAACATAATTTTTTATGTTTTTTTTTCACTTTTCTTATGCGGTTTTTAACTTTTATTATACTCATGGTTTCATTATTTATGGCCTATACATGTATCTTGATTATATCCGTCTATGTCTTGCCCTTTAAACATTTGTTACTTTTGCACTTCCACAATTTGTTTGGATTTTTTCTTACATGATGTATAATCATCGACATTAGTGAGCTCCTATGCTATTGGCCTAAGTATATTAAACCATCTATCAATCACCCATTTCAATGATATTTCTAGTTGAAGCGGACTTAACTTAAGAGATGTTACATTGCTAAATTTAATTTAATTTTCACCCATGAAAATCACTTTAATTTATTTTTTAAATTGCTCCATTGGCAAAAAATAAAATAAAATAAAATGGCGAAACAACAAATGTGCACACCACTTCGTTGAGGGCTTTCCAACAAGGCCAATAAAGAAATTGACTATTTTTGATTGGCTCGTCACAATGATTGCTCCATGCAATGGCATATGGCCACTCCATTAATTTACATTGCCCAATATTTTATGTTTATGGATGTGAATGGGGAAATAATTAACATTGGATGTGGTAAACATTGAGAGAGGCCCAAATAGGTTGGGATGGTCTTAAACAGAAAGTTATCTTGATGATATCATCATGGTCCTCAATGCACATGGCCTTCAACAATTGTTGTGGAAATTTTAATAGTGTGGTCATGAATGTTGTTTGTCACAAGAAAATTTGTTGTTGTTGTTGTCGTCCACATATCTTTTTTAGATTTCATACTCGTCATTGGGTAGTACAAGACTTTTGGGTCCCCCACTCTTTCGACCAGGTACCACCTATTTTTCTCATTTTTTTAAAAAAAATTTAAAATTTAAATATAGGTTTTAAATAGTCAGATTTTGGGGGGGGTGGAATATTTAGATTTTGAAATAAAAAAGATTTCAATTAGATCCATTAGGTAGTCAACAATGTGTAAAGGACGAAGAACCCTAATAGTCTTAGTTTCATATCTCGCTTATAACCAAATTTGGCTAAATCTTCTTGTGAATGATGACCACTTCAGCTACATCACAAAATTGGCTCCAAAACAAAAAAGACAACATGATAATATGAGAAGGATTCAACACTTCATTTTTCTCACATACCAAGATGCCAAATCCATTATTGTCAAATTAGTTTTCCTTGGTGTCCTTTGTGTGTGTATGCATACATGCACTTATTAGTTTAGGTTGGAATAGTCTAAGGTCCACAAATATTGGGTTGTTTTTCAAAAGGCTAAAGAACTTGAAGTTGTACAACAACAATCCTTCCATGTGCCGAAGGAGCAAGTGGGGTACGTGGTGCACGAATCTTTCCATATGCCAAATTCACAATTCATTAGCACTTTACTCTCCACAAGTGCTCCACAATTCATAATTGACACCACACTATTTTCTAAACCAACAACCATCTTCAAGTTCAACCTTCAAACTAATGTTGGGTGGGATATATTAATGGAACCTTTGATATACATCATCATATTGGTTCCAATGTCAAAAGAAACCAACCAAATTGGTACAATTGTGTTATAATACTCCTATGATACCCTTATGACCTTGTCATAGGATATAAGATTTCTATGATACCCTTATGACCATGTCATAGGGTTGTCCAAGGGTATTACTACCCCCTATTGATACACAACATCCCTAGCACATAACTCTTGAGGATTCCAAGTTGAGATGAGTAAAGGCCCTTTATGCAATTCCAATAGACAACTTCACCATAGATTTCAAAAACTAACGTTCCATATTTCTTTGTGGCTTTTTTTGGCTATTCAATGGCAAAGCGGAGTGAGAAGGTTGGAGAGTAATTTCCTATTTGTAGCCTAATAACTTGGTGAAGGGTGGTGGCTATAGATAGTTTGTGTTGACAACTTTTCAATATTGAATTGTGTTTTAGTACATTTTGAAAATCAAGATTGAAACTTAAGAATTTCATTCCTTTTTTCCTTTGCTTTTTATGTATGTATTTTATTTTATTTTTCCCTCCTCCCAAAAACTATGAAATTAATACTAGTCTAGTGGACATTAGAACATCTAAGATCAATAATTAGGGTGTTCTTTGCAAGGGGTATTAGCTGAGGCCAAATGGTGACAAACTCTTTTAGGACGAGAAATTCATGCACCCAATGGGAAGGCCCAAAACATACCAACCCATCAAGGTGCCTTGCTTTTTTGCCATGCGTTCCCACTATGTTCCTTCTAAGTTCTCAATGGGTTCCCACCAGGTTCCCCATATGTTCCCCCAACATATTCTCCATAGCACCTCACTTTTATCCCATATGTTTTGGCAAATGTTGTCCTCCATTCACCTGCATAGGTGGGTCAAAGGAGAGGAACTCTATACTTCAAAATAGAACCTTCTATTTTGGGGAACCTCCCTAGTTTTTTTTTTTTTTGAGTGATGGGCCAATCAAATTGGCTCGTTACAAAACAAAAACCCCAAAAAAAAAGGGAACTTGGGAGGCACCCCATCTAATTGATAAGAGAATTGATGCCCATTAGAAACCGCACAATAGGAAAAGGATGAACCTATCCACCCTCCAGAAAATGAGCTTGTTCCAAACCCAATGACAAGTAGCCTAAAGACACTCACAGCTAAGGTCCAAGGCCGAGAGTCCACCTCAAGGACTTCACGTTGCGTCAAATGAGTCCAAATTGGTATCTAATGTGGGCCTGGACCCCTTCTAAAGTGGGCCTTAGTAAAGTTGTGGCTATATATGAGGTCGGTTCATCCATCTATGAAGGTTTATCTCAGTCACTGATTCTGGCAGCTGCCTTGTTTGGATCTCATCCATTAGCCTCTTGTTAGGGGAAGGGTAGTACTAAGGCCCTCTGACCAGCAGAGCATCATTACTCAAAGTGGGTCCCCAGAGTCAGCTATAGCCATAATTTTATTTTTATTTTATTTTTTTCAATTTTGGCCATCATCCCACAACAGGACCTAGCCAGATTTGGTTATAGGAGAGGAAATTGAAAAAAACAAATTAAGAATCCTACTACATTTTGGCAACATGTTGTGGAATCTAAATATGGTGAATTCAAATTATTATTTTTTATTTTATTTTATTTTATTTTTTAATCCTCAAAATTTGGCTACTTTTGGGACATTTTTCCCCTAAAAAATCCTTTGCATGAGTGGCCTTGGGTTTTTTTTTGTTTTTTTGGATTTGTTAGGATGCAAAATTTTGTCAAAGTATAGATGTTGGGTATTGTGCCTTGTGTGGACCCTTACTATGATAACACCTTCATCCTAAGGCCTTACCCAACACTACACAAAAAACAAACACACACACACACACACACATAATGTTGATGCCTATAAATATTCCAACCACTATCACCAAATCCTTTTTTCTCACACACATGACATGCATGTGAGATCATCAATGAAGTTCAAAACACACAATGGCATGGAAAGAAAGAAAGAAAAATAGGGTAACCTTCAACGAGAAGGAGAGAAAGGCAAACAAGCTCTTCAAATCTACCTCTTCATTTTAAAAGGAGACCTACCCAATAGAGATAAATATCTTGCAAAGTAAAGGATAGCATTAGTACCCATAGTTTGCTCATAAAGTGGATGAAACTTTTTTTTTAAAAGGTAGCAAAACTTAAGTTCATTGCTATTATTAAATAAGGAGTTAAACTTAAATTACCAATAATCTAAGTTTCATCTTTCTTTTTTCTTTTTTTTTCCTTGGGTGCCTTCATTATTCTTGTGTGTAATTTTTTATAATTATTTTTTAACCTTGTGCATTAAATATTGAGTTCTAGCATCTTATACCCAAATTTAATTTTAAAAATTCAAATAACAATGTTTGTGGTTAAAATATGGGTTTGAGGGTGAAAGGAAAGAGGGCCCAAAAATAGAATTACTTTGTGAATATTTCTAGTAACTTAAAAAAGGAACATGTATTGTGTCTTGATGGTGTTGTTGTCAATAATAAAATGATGTGTTCGAATGTAAATAAAATTACAATTAAATTAAAAATATGTATGGAAAAGAATAATAATTATGGATTGCATTAACTATTAATGAGGACCCAAGATTTTTAATCTCCCATAGATGTGTGGTCATATGTTGATTTTGCATTACAAAAAGTTGGCTATTTGGGTGCCATGTTAATGCAAATGAATAGTCTATGTGCCTTTTCGAAATTGCAATTTTCATATTTATGATACATCCACTATAACAATTTGGGTCTTGAACTACAACATTCCTATGCAATATCATTGATGATAACCTTTTTTTTTAAATGTTTTCATATGGTTTCCAATAATTCATCATTATTTATGTCAATGTTAAATTTAATTTGAATTAATATAAATATCATGGACATGAAAAGACATATGTTAATTTGTCTTTTTGTCTTTCATATCCATGTTGGTGAGAAGAGAAAAAAAGATGAGGTAGTTATAAAGATGGATGTTGTTATTAAGGGAAAAGTGAGATAGTTAGACTTGAAAATGAGATAATTGTTTTTGGAATTGTTTTTGAAAATGTCCAAGGATGACCATAATCGCCCATATACCAATTCCTCAAAAATGATGACAACCTATTAAAACATTAAGTCAATTCTAATCAAATTAAACAAATGCAACAAAAATGAATGCGGTCATAACCTCATGAATGTCAAAACATCATCTTCATCACACATGGCATTGACCAATTGCCATTACTTGTAACCAACTTCATCAAATTCTCATGGTGTGTATGCAATATATATATATATATATATATATATATATATATATATATAT
>Ga0116231_10003409_pt1 | contig 33083 bp, 21 predicted proteins | sample S1TSphgellanicum_2_FD_89695 | JGI IMG/M metagenome (GOLD analysis project Ga0116231, IMG submission 89695) | Host-associated microbial communities from peat moss isolated from Minnesota, USA - S1T2_Fd - Sphagnum magellanicum MG | ecosystem: Host-associated > Plants > Peat moss > Unclassified... | reverse complement strand
TTTTTTTTTGTTTTTTTTTGTTTGTTTGGGGGTGTGTGGTTTGGTTGGTTTTTTGGGGTTTTTTTGTTTGGTCTGGTTTAGTTTGGTTTGTTTTTTTGAGGGTTTTTTTTTTTTGGTTTTGTTTACAGTGGATCAATTAGTGTCGTTTGTCTCTTTTATTTTTGTTTTCAGTAGATCATTGTGGTTTGTCGTTTCTTTTATTTTTTATTTTTTTTGGTTGTTGGTGTGTTGGGTGGATCATTTCGTTTGTTGTGGATCCAATGGATTTTCTTAAAACGAATTTTCGCCATATTTGGTGAAATTTATTTTTAAAAAAATTATTTCTGATGTTCACTTTTGAAAAACTAGCCAAAAATCGAAAAAAAATCTAAAAAAAATCGCCATGTTTGCACATATTGTTCAAGCTACTAGCTAGGATATATATATATATATATTTAAATAAAGTTTTAGTTTTATAAGTTTTAGGGTTTGGGGGAAGTTAAGGTCATTTCTAGAGTTTGAGGTTTTCTTGGGATGTTTTTAAGGTTTGGAAAGATTAGGATTATTTTAGGTTCATGGCATCTTTTGATAATGATGTTTTAGTGGACATGGGTGATTTTGAAAGTTCATCGTTTAGAAGTGATGAAGGAACTATTTCAGAAAACGCAAAAGGTCCATCAGATGGTGTTTACAACTATGGTTGTTGGCACTAACACATTGGATTTGTTCAACTCAACGAACTAGATCCGAATGCAAGCCAATCAATTGACCATGATAGGTGTTCAAGATATGTTCGACAAAATGTGAGCCACTTGAAGTTTGTTCAAAACCTTAACAAATTTCAGTTTGTTAAAGTTTGAGGACTTTTGTGTTTTAACAATACCCACCATCTAGGCCCATGTGAGAACCACCGATGAGGCTCACATTGTGCCTAGGTCACCAACTAAGCTCACCCTAAAGCAACATTTGCTCAAATTCATCCTATACATGAAACATGACAATGTAATCATGTATGATGCCATCATGTGGAATTGGAACAAATTCGCTATATGCGACAATGTAGTTTTCATTGCCTCCTACATTAATGAGGCAATTGGCAACGAGGTTTGATGGTGAAGTTAGGAGGAGTGCACAATTCTCGCCCAACATATGTTTAATTCCAAGGTTGAATTGGGGTCATTGATGGGACTCTCATTGAATGAATAAACCCTAGAACAATCTCATTCATCAATCTTGGTTCAATGGGTGGAAAAAGATGCACTACATGAACAACATGGTGATTGTCAACCATCATGGATTGTTCATCTATTTGGATTCATGATATATAGGTTCATTCCACAATGTTAGCATCTTGTATGAATATGAGTTGTATAAGAACTAACATTAGTTCTTTGTACACATAGATGACTACTTTGAATACTTGTGCAATGCAAGTTATTTGAGGGCACTCATTATGTGCTAGCTTGGGAGGCTCAATTTTACTCCTAGGCATGACCTAGATGCAATTAATGCTTTTAACAAAATGCATGCAGGTTATAGAGTTAGGGTGGAATGGGGATTGGGGGGCTAAAGTGCAAGTGATGCAATTAATGAAAAAATTCGATTCTACAAAAGACAAGTGCACTCTTTTTTTTTCTTGCATCAATTATCCTAATTAACTATTTACATTTGGATTTCACATACAAAGTCATTGGCAACCATATTCAAAACCTAGTTGACTACATCTAGGACGGGGATTTTTACAAGTCTAGCAACTCTTTGACCTTAGCCTTAAAATTTACATTTGTCAAAACTCCCATATTTCTAGCTACCTTGAAATTGGCAAATCTAACATGTTTTTTCTTCTCTATGTTAATTTCTATCTTTGCCTTGATCATGCATTTTTGGTCATCGTTGTTCATTTGCATCTTCCACACCATGGTGGCAAAGCTATTAAATTAGACCTACAACATTTTAACTTTTGTCTTCAAGGTGCCACTTGACATGTTGACGGATGTAGGCCTAGAGGTAGATGAAAGGAAATGTTCTTTGTGAGCCAACAATTCTTTCTAGATATTTAGATTTATTGTCATTTGGTTGTTTTGTCAATTAAACCAATCAAAGATCAATACCTTGAACTAGCAATTCCTCATGGTTGTTTTGTGACAACATCATGTGAAATATAAGATAACATAAAGAATAAAAAGAAATATTTATTACAAATTGTTGTCAATTTTCATTTGAAAAACTATTACAAACTTAATGGAATGTCACACAATTTGTGTTACAAAATTGCACAAATGATGTGATAAGAACATGACAATAGTGGAACCTCACTATCATTTTGTTACAAAACACCATGTGAAATATGAATAACATTCTTTTAAAAATGAATAAAATCTCACAAAATACCAAATACAAATTGTTGTCAATTGTCATTTGAAAAATTGTTGCAAACTTAGTGGATTTTCAGTCAATTTGTGTAGCAACATTGCATGAATGATATGACAAGAACATGACATAAAAATAGTGGAACTTCATGGTCATCCCATTACAAAACACCATGTGGAATATAAAACCTTCACAAGATAAAAGGAGAAATGTCACACAATATGAAATATAAATTGTTATAAATTTTCACTTGAAAAAACATTAGAGACTTGATGGATGGCACATCTTTTTGTCTTGCAAAATTGGATGAACGATATGACAAAATCATGACACAAAAAATGGAACCTCATGTTAATTATGTTACAAAGTGCCATGTCACAAATCTGTTGACTTTTTTTCAAAGAGGTGTAGTGAATTAGCTCATATTGAATCAATTTGTCATTGAAATCTTGCTATACATGTGCATATGGGTAACATGCTGGAAATTGAAATTGAAATTTTCCAGTTAATTACTCTTAAGCAAAATGCAATGTTCTTCATTTGATTTGGATTTTTATTTGACTTATGGGTCTCCCAGTCTTAGGGAGTAACAAAATATATGCCTGGTGGAATCTCTACATACATGAGAGATCAAACTTTAATCAAATTCTATATGTTAGAATGATTGGGTATGTTTATCTCTCTTGACAGTTTCTTATGAAGTTTGCTTGGATGGTTTTTGTCATAGAAAAACTCAGATGCACTAGCGAGATGTTGGCTGAAGTTCTTCTCCGATCCTTCTTTGCAGTGGAAGGTATCACTGTTTGAAGTAGTAGTGTACATAATATGAAAACAACTGAAGGGTGAATAACTGGTACATTGTTCAAGGTTGTTAGTTCTGTGAGGATCAGTCAGTCACACAGTTGATCAGCAGGATTTAGATTTGTGCTTGTACTTAAGTACAAGGTTTTCTGATGCATCCTGGCTGGTTCAATGTAAATTTTAAATGTTCCATGGGTGGTACGAGAGCTGGTGCCAATGGCACCGGAGACTTTTACAGCTAACCTTTTCTGATGGAAACATAAAGCTACAAGATATCATGTTTAAAGCCAGGCAATATGAAAACACAATATGCAGCTCTTTCAACAAATGCAAAGAGAAGTCATCATTCCCAACAGGCTTGTTTTTAGTTGCACATCACAAAGAAACTGAAGATGGCAGATGTATCCCTTTACCCTATTCACAATTTTATACAAAACAAGGGGTGTGTCACACTGTGGCCATGCCATTTACATTAAAAAATATCTTAAGGAAAACGAAGAATTATGAAAATTCAAATATTTCACCATGCAAAAACATCATCTTCAAATAAAAATCCTCTAAAAGAAACCAAAATCCTTCAAGATATCATAACTCCATAACTAATCTCAAGTTTCAACACAAGCCAAAATATCATCTTTCAAAAATGCTCGAATAAAAAATAGACCTATTTACCTAGGGGCCAAAATCGCTTAAGCTACTATACTCTATAATTAATCTAAACAAAATATCCTTACCTTGGCAGGCAAGACCAACGAAGAACACTAAGCAAAAATACTAACAATCATTGGGTATATTTCAATGATGGTTTGGTATGTAGAGCTCCATGCCCGCAATTGATGCTGATATCAACATTGGTATCAAGGACCCTACCAGGCTGGTATGAGCTGAGGCAATACCAGCCTTCTACCAGTACCAGCATGGTAAGGACTAGTTTTGGGGAGTTTTTAGAATGAGGGATAGATACCCACTGGTTATCAAACTGAGGTGGTTCTTTGCTTCAAAGTTTTAAAGAACCAGAACCGGCAGTTCTCTGATTCTGGAATATTTAAAGAACCAGAACCGGTGGTTCTTTAAAAATTCAAATTAAGAAGCATACAACACTGGTAGGAACTAGGGACCTGAGGTAATACCAACCTTGTACCAGTTTCAATTCTAGGTATGTACATACCAACCAAAGAGACAATCTTGGACACAATATTCAGGACCATGCGGGTATGTTCAAAAGTTGATACCAGAGAAACACTGGTATACCTATTTGAACCAAGAACAGAGACATTGTGAAGGCTTTCCAGCTAACTAACAATGGATGATGTAAAGGAAGTGCATACTGCAGAGGCTGTTAATCTATGTACACAATGGGCCAATTGAAAGACAATACGAAAGGGTGGATCATGGATGGCTGGCTGGCTGGCTGGCTTTTGATGACTTAGTTTGAGGAGAAATTCATCTGTCTTCCACAAGCTATGAAATTCCACAAATATGGAAATTCAATCTCTCTAACCTCTTAATTTTCACACTAAGCATGAGAGATCCTTGGCATGCTAGTTCCTCATGGTGCACCCAAAGTTTTTCATAAATGGATTTTGATACAAAAATTTACAAGTACTTAGTTGATTCTGGAATAAATTGTTAATTTTGAATCTTTTTATAAACTAATGGATAGGAACAAGTTTTCTATTAAATTTGAATCAAGACGTTATTACATTTGTTAGTGAAGCCAAACATTATTATTATTTATTGTTGCAAATCAAAGTTTCTTTTAATTTTTCAACTTCCAAATGATCAATTGTTAATTATGAACTTTTCAAAAGTACAAAATTAACTACATCATTAAACTACTACTACTATAATTTAACTAAATTCTTCAAGTTCTATCCATTCACATCAAACCATGTGTTGATAATTTATTATTATGTACTAATGTGAGTAGGTATTAGAATTTGGCTCCTTCCATGACATGAATAAAATAAGTGATATTAATTTAATAGGTAAGCTTGCATGCAACACATGAGTACAACCTCCAAGGTTATGGTTGGAGCTAGCTGGGTGATATTGAATTGCAATCCAAGCAACAAGTGTCGCATGTGTGCTTGAATTACATGTACCATTGCTGCAATTGGATGCATTGTTTACAAAAGGGGGGAATCTAAGGGCACGCATGCATACATGCATACAACCAAAACAATTGCAATTCTGAAATAACACTATGTTTAATGTGGAATTTGACCCTTGGATGTGCATGATTTTCAAAGAGGATATTTATGTACATGATTGTTATTTGAATGGTCGGTGTATTGGTCATAGACCAAATCTTAGAAGGGTTGTGATAGGGTGAACTATGACCTTTAAAAACATCAAGTTTAACACTTGCTTGAGCTTTCCAAGAATTAGAATCTCTTCCCTATGTCATATGTGGCCTGGCAAATTTTTGGTTTTATAAGTATTAGTGAATGGAGGGTGGAAAGAACAAATTTTCAATATAAAAATGAGTCTTTTTCACTTATATATGACTGCATATGTTCTTAGACCCGAAGTGGAAAAAGAAAATTGCACATAACCTTCTTGTTTTATTTTCATGTCATCATGCAATGTTGTTTTGTTCCTCCTTTTTGCCATTGCTAACAATTGGTTATTTCCTAGCAAGAGTTTTTTGTGGCTAAATTCTTTCCAGAGTGGCTAAAAATTGTGTTTTCTGGGCCTTCTAGTCACCAAAATTTGAAAAAAAAATTCATACAAAATCATCAGATTTTGCTGTCAGGTTCTAGCACATTGCCCAAAAATTTGAAGAATGGTTCCAAAAAAAAAAGTCCTATTTTGTTTGTAGCCAAATTTGGCTAAACTGCCTTCTCGATGACCACCACTTCAGCTACATCACAAAAATGAAAAGGAAACCCTGTTTCTGAGGCTTATGAAAAGAGGAACATGAGACTTGGAATAAAGACTCGTACTTGAAGTCAAAATCTCTATTAAACACTTGTCATTATGGTTGTCAATTCATAGTCTATGCAAATTAGTTCAAGATTGTCAAATCCCATCAAAATTTGGGCAATTCAAGGAACGCACCCCATCAGGTAATTGATGGAATAGGGCTCAATGAAAAACTGTAGAGTATGACTATAAAACATGAGTGCTTAATGATCTCTTTCCAAACAAGTTGGTCCTTAATGCAGATTCTATGGGTCAAACTTTTAGTTAAGGAGGTTTTGCACTTGCTTTAATTGCTATATCAAACTCAATCTTACACATTTTTCACATCTAAATCTTAGAAATAAATGATATTGCACTGAAGTAATGGTGCACAACACATTCATGCACCATGGTCCATATGGTAATGTGGGGAGGGGGGAGATCCTTCTTTGCAGATGTGGTGGTCACAACCACATCTTCATTTTGTTAGGCTATTAAACTACATGCAATAACAATAGAAGAGCCCACTTGTGAAATCAGGGTATTACCTGTGTAATGAAAAGACTTCCAACTAGTCATGTAATGCTTCAGCTACCCTAGTATCTGGGCCAATTTGGTTGTTCATTGTCAAATATTTAATTATTTTTCAAAAACTCAATTACTTAGATATCCATTTTGAATCGTTTAAAATAATATAATTATTACTTAATTATGTTTATATTCAACAAAGTTTGAGATATCAATTAGCAAATTGACAAAAGTTAAATATTAATTTAAGCCCTCCAGGCATAGACATAGGTTGATTTGTTTTTTGGTAGAAGTGCAGGCATAATAGGTATAGAAAATGGCAATGTCCATGGGACATCAACCCCAATATATGCATTTCAAAATATGACCATAATTCACATGGTTTTCAAGAAAAAAATCAAATGTATAGGTCTAAATTAACATTGTTATGTCTTACACATCTTGTAACACACATCTTACCAAAATGTTTTTAACAAAAAGTTATATATATGTCCTATTTCTATGTCTTCCATAACTAAATACTAACTATCAAAATTGCAGCCTTGATAACTAAGTGGTTGTAATATTGCTGCCACCAAACCTATAGCCTAAAAATTACATAATTGTAGCCTTGTTGTCAAGGTGACAAAATAATCCAACAAGTCAAAGTTGTTGATGGCATGCCACAAATTGTTGCTCACCTTTAGCTACAACTTTAACAATTTGATTCACAAATTTGGTGGTGAGTGCAAATTGCACTTTCAAATTTTCACAAACCATGCACACAAACAAATAAAATTAAATAGCCATTTAGTGAAAACTAATTCCAATAATTGATGTTATGTTGAATTCATAAAAAAGTCTTCAATAAATTAGGGCAAAGGGATGCATCTATGCATCCCCTAATCAATTCGTATTTTTCTTTCCTTTTTTTAATTCAAATAATAATTTTCTACTAAGCAAATTGAACATCCCTAATAAAAACCTCTCGCATTCCACCACATACCTTAAGGTCATTAATAACATATTGACAACATTTTGACATGGCATGCCCATAACAAATGGCAACATAGGGTTATGACAATTGTAGTGAAACACAAAACACAATGTTTGTTAAGGTTATGAAGGTGCTCAAATTGACACCTTCATTTTCAACATATGTTATGACATTGTCCAACAATTCATACTAAGCAAGCAAGGCTTTCAATTGCACAATCATGGTGGTGTTTGATGTTTCATGAACCTCACAAATCCAAACCATGATATGACATGTTCCCCACCTTTTGTGGATATAATTTACAACAAGTGCACAAGTGTCCATGCCTTTTCAAAACATCCATAACTCCAAAATTGCAATAATTGTGATGTTTTAACAAGGGCAAGAATCACATATCATTCCATGGTCTTGTTGAACATCATTGGGATAACTTCACTAGCGAATTGCCTTCTATTAAAAGACACAACCCAAATGCACAAATGAAAAATAAACCTTTTCAACTAGATGTTTTCAATGGAGCTCAATGGGTGATAGCCGTTTGTGATGTGGAGTACCAGATCTTTAAGGAATTGTTTTTGAGTAGGGTTAGTTTTTTTTGAATTGTTTTTCTCCTCTTTTTAATAATTTGGTGAACATCAAATTCTATTATAACATTAGAGTGTCATATTTGGTACAATTCCAAAATTACATAATGTTTTAAAGCAAAATGACAACCCATGGTAATTGTGCCATGGTCTTTGTTATATAACCAAACCATTCTCACTTTGGGTAGAACTTTGACTTACCTTTTCTTACTACACGTTGTGCTTTAGAATGCATTTCATTTTTTGAAACTTACAAATATCCACAATAACATTAAGGTCATTAAGTTTGGAAATGTTCATGCACTTGTTGATTTTTGCCATGTGATCCATAACTTTTGGTTGAGATTTAATTGAACAAGTAGTTCCTCTTGCCATGCAACTACTTCAGCTTCAAGAATCTCCAAGTTATCTTCACAAAACTCTCTATCAAAAACAACTATTTCATTAAGACCTACTTAAGATCCAAGCCCACCATCACCACTCCCAAGCCCCTGGGCTTAACCAATGTTAACATCATAATTGATTATAAATAAAGAAAATCCCTCCCCATCTTTTGTCATTCCATTCATTAAAAAATTCAACTATTTGCATTCATTGTAAACTGATAATGAAAATTAAATATTAAGAAATGTAGAGCACAAAACACTTCAAACTTAACTACACAAAGCCACAAACCAACAACTCTTTCATCAACAATTTTCAAACCAAATCAAAGCCCACCTAAGCAAAACTTTAACCTAAAATTTCTAACCCTAAAGCTTAATGTGATAATGCTTTGCATTGGTATGTGATGCGCACTCCATCGATGCATTTCACAAATTTTGCAAAGCACAAGGCCTTGGGCCTAGGTGTGGGAATTGCATGTGTGAATGGGACAATAGAAGCATGCTCAAGTAAGGTATATAAAAAAAAATTATTGCCCAAGGTCCAGTAGTCATGGAACCCCATACCCAAATGTATGTTTGGGTTAATATTCAACCAAAACTTGATACCCAACTAACTTTAATATAAACCTTAGTTGTGAACCAACCCATGTGGAAGGTAAACCATAATCCAAATGAATTGATGAATTCATATATTATGTAGGATCATTGTATGCAGCCCAACTTGCTTATGTGGGGGGGTATCTATGATGCAACCCCACTTTGAGGGAAATGTGAGGTCGCCACTCTCGTTCCTGAAAATGGGACTTGGGAGACCTCCAGGACTCCCGAAAACTCAAAATGCAATTGCAGGGGTCAAAACACCTTGCATTTAGGCATTCTTTATACCGTTGGAAAGGTCTTGGAGTGTAGATGTCCAAAATGGTCTCGCATGAGCCATTTAAACATCTGCAACACAAGTTATGGTCAAAAGAAGGGCCAGGAGTCAAATTGACAATTTGACTCCCGACCACTAAAAGTCGGGAATCGACCCGATCCCGGTGTGTGCAGGTGAAGTGCAACACACCGTTGGAAAGTTCTTGAGGAAAGCTACAATTTTGCTTTAGACTTCGTCCCAATCCGAGGTTGGGGCGAGATGTTATGAACGCCCAAAGTCCCAGGAGGCCAAACCAGGATAGTTTCGGGACTCCACTTTGGGAGTCCCAAGAAAAAGTGCCATTTGGATGCAAGTGCGATGGTGAGATGCAGAGAATACTATATGGGGGAAGGTTGTGGCTTCCCCCAAGTCCGAGCCGTGGTGAGTCAAGTGAGTCCAAGGTTGCCCGTGGCTAGTCCCAACACCAAAAGGGTGCAAAATGAGTTATAACCAACTTGTTGGTTGGGTTTGGATGCAGGGCCGAATAACTAAGTAGCTTGTCCCTCTTCCTAGTCTAATCCTAGAGCTTTTAGCACGCCCCTCTCACCCCCTTTAGTGCTGGAAGTTGGGAGTGTGCCCCGAGTCCTTCCCAATTTCGCAACTTGAACAAATTAGTCCCAAGTTGGGACTAACCAAGGACTTAGGAGCACGTCAATCTAGGTGTAAGGTAATGCCTTGGCAAAACGGCATTGCCCAATGTACTAATTGGGGTAAGCCAATATAAGGGTATTTTTAAGACATCTTTCCATTTGGCTATTATGATCACAAATTTTGCCAGTAAGGTTGTTTTTAAATAGTTGCGCTCATAATCATCTTAAAGCTCCAAGAACTACAAATCAAATTATGACTTGCCATACAACGACATCTATCTTTTTTTTTCCATGAGAACATATGTTTCCAAAATTCCTAACATGACTAGGGTAGACATGCCTACAAGTAAACACTTAATGGGTTTTCATTCAATAACATGTTAGTTATTACTCAATTTCTTGTAATGTCTAAAAGCATTTTGTAGCCCCTTTATGGATGCACCATTTAGCTTTTAAATTATCTAATTTTGTTTAGAATTGTGAAATTTATGCCTTTCCAAAGTTAGGAAGGTATTCCGCTTGAAAAAAAATTTACCATACACCTACTGCCTTAATTCCAAGTAAGTCTCACCTTATGACCAATGATAAAATTCCTCATGTATTATCAAAATCCATTTGTTTACTAAACATTTATAAATTATGTCCCAACTGTGTTCCCCATGTAATCGTGTTCACATTTCATCAACGATTCAAAAATTTGTTTAGATTTAGGGCTTTAGATCAACGGTAATCAAGTTTATAATGTTTACGATAACCTAAAATTCAAACATAGATGGGCACTATCACCACAAGCTTCCATTCCTCCTTTATTGTTGCATCTACTACGACAATATTGTTTTTGTTGCCGGCCTTAGTGATGTTCGTCTCCTCCTTCTAATTAATTGGTTGCTACACCCCTCACAAGCATCATTATGTGTGGTGTAGGTCACACCTTGTGTGATGATCCTTTTGATTAATTATCAATTATTGTTGGCCTTGGTGACGTTCGTCTCCTTTTCTTGCTTGCCAGTCCTGGTTTAGTTCATCTCCTCCTCTTACTTGCCGATCCTAATTTAGTTCATTTCCTCCTCTTGCTTGCCAATTCTGGTTTAGTTTGTCTCTTCCTCTTGCAACTTGCTGACCTTGGTTTAGTTTGTCTCTTCCTTCTCTCCTCCTTCTAATCAATTCATCTTCTCCTTTTTTCCGCCTTCTAATCAATTTGTCTCCTCCTTCTGATAAGTTCATTTCCTCCTTTTGCTTGATGACCTTGGTTTAGTTTATCTTTTCCTTCTGATTAATTCATCTCCTCCTTTTGTTCGTCTGTTTTAATTCAGTTCATTTCTTCCTTTTACTTAATCCAATTATAGCTTGATGACCTTAGATCAATTCATCTCCTCTTCTTACAATTGGCTAACCTTAGTTCAAATCGCTTCTTCCTTTTGTAGCTTGCCGAACTTGGCTCAATTCGTCTCCACTCTTTAATTAGTTTTTGTTAACCATGTTCATCTCTTCTTCTAATCAATTCTTGCTTGCAGTTGTCCCTAGTGATTTTTGTTTCCTTTTTTTTATTAGTTCTTCTCCTCCTTTTTTTTACCAACCCCAGTTCAATTTGTTTCCTTTTATAGCTTGTTGACTGTTGCAACCCTAGTTTTGGGTTCGTAACCATGGGCTCGTGATCAAAGCAAGGGCTTGCAAAGGTGTGGGCTAAGAGTGAGCTCAAGAGTCACATTTCATGCTTCTAGGAGTGCAAGAGAATGTGAAGGAATGAACTCGCACACTCCAAAATGAGCTCCCACTTTGGGAGTTGGAATCCCAATGGACTCCCAAATCTTCAAAGGCGGTTGTAGGGGTCAAAATTCATTAGATTGAGAAGTTCCTTATATCATTAGAAATCTCTTGGAACTTAGATATTTAAAATGGGCTCGCATGACCCATTTGGGTTATTAAAACATAAGTTATGGCCAAAAGAAGGTCCATGAGTCAAATTGGCAATTTGACTCCCGACCACTAAACGTTGGGAATTGCCCCAATTTCCTTGTGTGAAGGTGGCGTGCCACATATTGTTAAAAAGATCTCGACAAAGGCTACAACTTTGCTTTAGACCTCACCTCAATTGGAGGTTTGCACACAAAGTTATGGGCCTCCAAAGTTACAGGAGTCCCGGGACAAAATGACATTTGGGTGTTGACCCTATGGCTAAGCACAGAGAATACTATAAGGGGGAAGGTGGTGGCTTCCCCCAAGTTCAAGCCATGGTGAATTTTGTGAGTTTGTGTTTGTTTATGGCTCATCCGTGCACCAAAAGTGCTCCAACTATGCACTAACCAATTTGTTGTTTTGTTTGGGTAGGTTTGTATGAATAATTGATTTGCTTGTCACTTTTCTTAGTCCCCATCCCGGAGCTTTAGCACGCCCCTCTACCCCCAAGTGTTGCGAGCCAGGGAGTGTGCCCCGACTTGTAACCCTTCCATTGTTTTCACTTTAGATTCACATTTGAATCTATCAAAGAACTTGGGAGTGTGTTATTGGCCCTAGTTTAATTCATTTCCTCCTTCTTACTAGTTTTTGGTAGCCATGTTCATCTCCTCTTTTGATCAATTCTTGCTTGGTATCCTTGGTGATGTTTGTCTCCTCCTTTTGATTAATTCATCTCTTCCTTTTGGTTGCCAACCTTGGTTTAGTTCGTCTCTTCTTTTGATTAATTTTTGCTTATCAACCTTGGATTAATTCGTTTCTTCTTTTTTATCAGTTTTCATTTGTTGCCCCCCTTAATGTTCATCTCCTCCTTTTGATCAGATTTTGTTTGCTACCCCCTTTGATGTTTGTTTCCCCTTTTGATCAATTCTTGTTTGTTGGCCCTAGTGATGTTTGTTCATTCCTTTTGATAAATTGGTTGTTACCCTTCACACAAACATCATTGTATGTGGTGCAAGTCACATTCTATGTGGTGATCTCTTCCTTCTGATGAATCATCAAGTGTTGTCGACCTTGGTGATGTTTGTCTCTTATTGCTTTTGATCAATTTTTGTTTCTTGGCCCATGGTGATCTTCGTTTCCCCCTTTGATCCTCTTAATATAATGTGATTGATCACCTTGTGATGTGCATTTCCTATAATCCACCCCCCTATTTCTATTGTTTAATAAAGAGAAACAATGTTGTGCCTAGTCGGAACATGTCCAACAGCTTGCATCCTTATCCTTGCTCTTATTTTAACAACCCTTTAAGTTTGGGTAATGGCACCAAGGTTAACACCTCTATACCCATATGGGCTAGCTCATAACCTTATTGTGAAATTGTTATGAAATTGATCCCCAACATCTTTAATTGCAATTGGAGACCAAGCTTGAATGAAAGTTGCCCTTGTTTGTTTTTCAATGGATTTTTGAGTTGCCCACTCAACAATAATCAAGGTTTTAATTGCCTTCTTGGACCGTTTCTCTTCCTTTTTTTTTGTTTACATTCTTTAATATCATTTATTACTGTTTTAGCCATAATGTTCAAGTACTTTTCAGAAATTACTACATGTGACATGTTGTAATCAACTAATTGCTTTCTCCTTCTTGTTTGTTTTGTAGGCAAATGTGGCAACACTAAAAGGTTGTGAATGGACATGGAATCTTGTGTTGAGCTTAGTGGATTTTAATTTATTTTTTCTTCTTCTTCCACTAAGGGGTTTTCTAGGTTAACCATTAGTGTAAGAATGGTTGAGCATTGGTCTTGTCATTAATGTTACAATAGGGTTATGAGGCATTTCCTCATAGTAATGAGGTTCTTCTAGTATATCTACCTTAGTAGTTATGTTTATAGCCTCAACTATGGTTGTTATGTTAAGAAACTATTCAACATCTAACTTTTCAACCCATTGTTGATTTTCCTCTCCTTTAAATTTTGAATTGGACTGTTATGTTTCTTCCATGTTTGTAGGTTCTATTGTGTAGATTTTTACAAGGCCAAATTTTTCATCCATGGCCTTTGGAATCAGTGGCTAAATCCCTATAACCCTAAACCCAGATCTGATATATATATTTGATAATGATTGGTCCAATGTTATGTCTATCCATCTAGCTAATGTGACCTTGTTTGGTTCTATGTAATTGTTTCTTACCATGGCTACATCCCTCTTTTTCTTGAATGCAATTTTGAATGGTTTGAAACATGAAACATCCAAGGGTTGTAAAACATGTGAAATATGGGACCATAAGGTAACCATGTTTAAGCCAAATTGATGAGCTTGCTCTATTGCTTGTAGAGTAACATGGAATCCATGGCCATCCATAATTGGTAGGTGATAATTGGTTAAAAAGATCCCATTGAGAACTAACCTTTTGAAAAAATTTAGAACTTTTTGAACAAATAGGCTATCATCCAAGCCTTCTTTTACATTGCCATACATTTGCTTGGTTTGCAGTCTTTGATATAGTCTTGTTGTAATTTTTCACCTTTGAATACGTAGAATGTTGGCAAAAATCTTTTCACAACATTGATCCCATAGTTCATAGTGAGCCGTTCCTTGGATTTGGGAATGGTTTTGTAGACACAGTGTGAACCATGTTTTGCTAGGACTTTGGCCTTTACTTGTCTACTTGCTTGAATTCCAATTTCATCATTGTTCCATATGTGGTCTACATGGTAGTTATGTTTGTTATATAATAATTGTAGGTTGTTGTAGAATGTTTGGCAAGACTATTGAATTAGTCCTTGTGCTTCAGATACCTTCAACCTTTTAGCTTAACGAATGAACAAATCTAGATGGTGCAACTTGAATTACTACCACCGGTTATTTCTTGGAATTCCATCCCAAAATGGTGTTGGTATGGTTTGAGTGATTTTTGCTACCCTTCAGCTTGAATTGTTGTAAGTTAATTTATAGACTTATTTTTTACATGGGGTCCAAATTCTTTAAAGTGTACCACTAAAGACAAAAAGGACCTAGTCTTTAATGCAATCCTTTTTTGTCTTATATTTTGGTCCCATCAATACCAATGAATCAAAATGTGTCAAATATTTTATAAGTACCATATTTTAAACCATTATAATTGTAGATTCCATCGATCTCATCCATTTTTTGTTTTTACATGGTCAAATAAAAGTATGTAAAAGAAGATAAAAAGGGTGACGCCGTGACAATATTTTGGTATTCCTTAAAAATTTGAACCCCATAGCCAAAATCCAAGTAATTATAACAACATCTTCTTCTACTATTAGTATTCCCCCTACCCCGACTTTCCTTGTTTGTGTTTTACCATTTAAATGGTTAGATAGAGAGCTTAAAGGTATGCTCCACAACCTACTTATTTGCCTCAATGTCTTGTTGCCACATTCTATTGCATCCATTGCTTCTTCATGTGCTTCATTTGTCCACTACCTTTTCACACTCATTGTTGATGTTTTGGTAGCCCTTGTGGGCTTACGTATGGGGTCTAACTTGGGTGGGATGTTTTCTTGGTTGGTGTTAGGTTGTTGGTCCATAGTCACTCCACTTCACTTCTTGTAAAACACATGTAACATCATGGATTCCCCTTTCCTCCTAGCCCTAGCCTCTAGCTAGTAGGTGGATAATGCTTTGCCTTTACTAAAGGTACACCTTTATTTTTCCTAAAATCTACTCAAGAGAACAAAAAAATTGTTAGGTCTAGATATCTTTAAACTATATGCTACTTTAATTTGTTAAAGCTAGAGTACAAATTGTAGAATTCTGAAAAATCTTCCCAAACCAAATTGTGGTCTACTATTGTTACGCAAGTTGTGGGAATAAATCTCGATCCATGTGGAGCAAGAGCTCACTAAATCTACCCCTTTTTGAGTTGCTAGGTAGAGAATTTGGGACTACAAACTTGGAAACCCAACGATAATATATATATATATTGCTTATACTTTTGATTGTAAATCTTGTCCAAAGCCTCAATTCCAATATCTTTTTTCAACATTTGTATCTTCACCTTGCTTTTCAAATTTGATTGTAAGCCTTTTATGCTAATTTCTTGCATTTCTACTGCTCTAACTAGTTTTGATTATAAGACTTTTGATGTTGCTTTCTTGCATTTTTGTTGTTCTAACTAAAATTGATTATAAACTTTTTATGTTAATGTCTTGCACTTTTGTTGTTCTAATTAGATCTGATTGCAATCCTTCTATGGCTATTTCTTGCACTATTATATTGTTCTTTACTTTATCTGTCAAGGTCTTTGAACTAAAACTTAACCTTTCTAGAAGACGTTGGAATGCTATCAAATTTGCTTCTTCTTTTAGAGAGGACATGGTGAGAAAATTGATTTGTAACAAAGAAAAACTATGAGTTGTGTTGAAGTTTGCCCAAATGCTTATGAATGTGTTGAAATGTTTTTGGAAGGAAAATATGTACACACAATAGGGAGGGAATTTACAAAAAATGAGCTTTAAGTGACTCATTAATATTTCAATTCTCAATATCCTAAGCTAGGGCTCCTTGTTTGTGGTAATTGATGAGCCTATAATTAAGCTTTGGAACACTATTAAGTTTTGCTTCAATATTGTGATCAATTTCTTCTTTTGAATGGACCTTATATATGCCCAATGGTCAACAAAGTTTTTACCAATGTTCTGGATACCCTATATAAAAGTCCCAAAACGCCCCAAACACTAAACAAAAAGAAACCCCGTTCCCTACCTTCCTCTAACTGAACGAACGCCCAACCTCCCAATACATTTACAAACGTACTTGTTCATTAAGTTAAAAATTGAACCCCAACAACCCCAATACTAAACAATAGCAAACCTCTTGTGTTCACAAGTCCATAATTTGTAAACAATTTAGACTGTTGTTATCACAGCACATTGTGTATAACTGTGATCACTGCAGCCTAAGGGAAAGAAACCCTTATTGCTGAAATTACCAAACACAATTTCTCGTTGAACGTGGGGATGTTTTGCAAAATGGAATGTTCTCTTGTGAGTCTATTAGGGCTGTACTATAAGAAGAAGGGGGAATGTTCCACTCAATCATTCTTAGTTGGCAAACTAAATGTTAACATTTGCTTTTCAGGTATGTATAAGTTCATGACCTGACAGGTAGTAATGATCCACGCCTGGCATTGCTTACTCCTCACACATTGCATGGGCATTGTGTGCATTGGCGACCCTGGCAAAGCCCATGTGATGTGTGAGTGGCTGAATGTGGCCAAAAAGCACCCCTCACAGCCTTTGTTGGCTCCACCCAAGGAGAAAGAGACTTTCACATCTGTGTGTAGGATTTTGAGATAAATTTCTTGCTTGAAATTGGAGGAGCCAATATGTGAATGGCAGCTGGAGACTTAAGCTGTACTCTTTGAGGTGTTCTAGAAAGGAATGTGTGAGTTGCAGCTGGAAATGTCAGCTGTAATCACTAGGGTGCTTCTTTGATTAAATTAATTTTGGAATTAAATTACTTGACCATGTTACACAATTCTATCATCCCTCATGATTTTGTTTGAATTTGGCATAAAGGGCAGAACTGTTATGTCAAGAGGTGTTTATTTCTTTGCATTTTAGTCATAGGGGTGAGATCAGGGTTTCTTGTGTCAAAACTTTGATATCATTTTTTGAAATTTTTTCTCCCAAAAAAATCAAATTAGGAATGGGAAATTGAAATGATTTTTGTGATTTTACAATTTTAAAAAAAAATCATTTTCATATCTGGTTTACAGCCAAATTTCGCAAAATCTTCTTATGGATTGATCAACACTTTAGTTACATAGAAAATTTGAAAGAAAAAACTCTTATGGATATGATATGAATACTAGTTTCTTATAAATATTTAAAAAAATATGTTTAAAAAAAAAATTCAGCTATGGAAACAGGTCATTGCCATGCAATTTCCAAAGGAAGAAATGGTGTGGTCGTTGAGGGTTTGTGTCTTTGTGGAAGTATTTATTAAATAGCTCAGGACACTAGGTCATGTAATGAAGATCAACTATTTCCACCAGTAACAACAAGAAGCAGTGAAGGCATGTGGGAGCGGGGTGAGGGCTATAAATATTGGTCCAGACCTATAAATTTATTACTAACTAATAACAACAAGTTGTATTAATTAATAACTTCAGTTCAAATCAAAAAGCACAAACAAATGTCACTTCATCAATGACTCAAGTGCTAGGGGGAGTCTCCCACAAATGCAACTATTTCTCCCAATTTCCAAAGAAAAAGACATGATCTTAATACCTTTTTTCCCTTGCATACTAGGTAGTGTAGGTTCCTGCAATCACCCCCATTAAACTTCTAAAGTCAAGCTATTTATGGCCTACAAGTGAGGTGAGGAAACAATAAATTGGGCTAAAGTCAATGGCGATGTAATTAAAAGCCTAAGTTTACCTTAAATAATTGTGAATTTCATTCATTATTTCGTGGGAGGTAGCAAATACAGTAAATGACCTCTATTAAGTTCACATGCTTTAAAGTTTCTCTGGTGGAACAGGGTTTCTTTTAAGGATTCTGTGATGTAGTCAAAGTGGCGATCATCCAGACAAATAATTTAGCCAAATTTGGCTATATACTAGATATGAAAGTTAGAAAAAACAAAATCCTTCTATATTCTTGGCTACCACAAGTGTAGGCTCCACAAGGGTTCTCTTTGCACAGGAGAAGGGTTGGAAAAGGGTTTATCTTTAGATCGTTGTGCAATTTCAGGCACCTTGCTAAGGTTTAGAGGCCCAAGTGCAGGGCCATTGAAAATTGGTAAAGGGTATGAAGAGAAAGACCCATCCCCTGCAAAAAGAACCTACAAATTGTGATTGTTCCTTCAAGATTCTATGATTGGTTTCTAACAAATGATGCATGGTGAGGAGCTTTGAGGCTTGAAATAAATTTTGCAGTTTGAACTAGATGTGAACCTTGGGGTAGGCTGGAATTTTAAGGGGTTAACAATGCTACTTATGGTGAAAAGTAAAATATAACACAAATGCTGAAAATCTTCATATCTATTAAGGAAGTGGGATTGTTTGTTTTGTCATGTTGAGATCTCCCAAAACAAGGGACCTTGTCATGTGTGCATGGTTCTGTTTGAAAAACCCTCCCCAACTAGGGATGAACTGAGATGATTTTCTATTACCTATTTTAGACCTGCAATTCAGGAGTGATTGAATTTTGAGTAATTTCATCATTGGAATTCCTTAAAAATCAAAATAAAACTTTTTAAGGAAATTGATGGTGTGTTCTTGCCAATTTGTTGTTGGCACAGGAAGCGGGTCAGGTTGCTACAAAAAAATTAAGGTACTGTGCCAGATTATGCATACAATTTTCCTCAATATTCACTAACTTCAAAGCACAATTCTATGGTATTATATTACTGTTGCTATATTGTTTGATTTATTGGCCTTGCCCACCAAGGCAAGGATATTGTGTTTAGATTCATTATAGAGTTCTAATAGAGCTTAAGGATTTTGGCCCCTTGGTAACAGGTCTATTTTTATATGAGGATTTCTGAAAGATGATATTTTGGCTTGTGATGAAACTTGAGATTATTTATAGAGTTCTAATATCTTGAAGGATTTTGGTTTCTTTTAGACGATTTTTTGAAGATTATATTTTTTGCATGCTGAAATATTTGAATTTCCATAATTCTTCTTTTGCCTTAAGATACTTTTTAATGTAAATGGCAAGGCCACAGTATGTGTGACACACCCCTTGTTGTATTGTGTGCTTAATTGTGTTATTGTAAATATGCTTGCTCGGGTGTGCTTGCGTCACTCACTTGAAAGACCCCAACAGGTTTAAAGAAAGGCAGATTACAAGATGGCCAAAAGTATGTTCGAAACCCAAAGGACACCCAAAGATCTGAAGGTGGCAAGCAAAAGAGCAATGGAGGACCCCATGGGAGCTAGCTAAAGGCAAATTCCATGACGCCTATGAGACTAAGAATAGGGGTTCTTTAGAGGACATTAGACACATGAGCGCTTGTTTAGAGAGGGACCCCTAATAGGAATGGGAGAATGGGATTGGTAAAGCACTCCAAGGATTTTTCATTGTGTAGTTGGAGGTTGCTTTAGCACGTGTAAAGTTGCGTGTGAAAATTGTAATGCCCTTTGCATGAGCGGAAGAGCTCATCCTATGGGAGTAGCAAAATTTCCATTGTTCATTTGAATTGTTGAACGGTTTAGCTTTAGATTGGGCAATGCCCTCCACTAATAGAAAACATGGTTTTTATGATTGCATAAACAATTACATATAGGTATGCCATTTATGACTACATATGAATGCATGACTTTCCAATCATGTTTTTTATGTCAAGTCTAGTCATAACCATGACATTGACAACTATGTCTTCTTCCATGACTATTTTCATTCCACATGCATTAATGAAAGACATATCCATTGACCATGAGATGCCACCACATGGAAGGCAGGCCATGACCTAACCTAACTACCAACTTGCTTAACCTAACTTACCCTAATCTATTTGCTAGCCTAGCCTAGGCTAAAAGTTTCACCTACACAAACTAAGCTAAAAATAACTTGAAAGGTGAGCCTACCATGTATTAACACCTTGGGGAATGGGCCTTCTTTTGTGTATGTGCAGCTCTTGCGTGATACGCTCCACTTGCATCATTTACTTGATATGTGAGGAAGTTCCAAAGTTTTGTGAAAAAAAATGAAGCTAGTTTCTAAATGCAACTTGGGGATGTAGCTTCTGTTTAATGTTTTCTTATTGGCAAAATAACCAGTGAAATTTTGATTTTGGAAAAAATGTTGCCACTTTTCAAGTGCCCACAACAGTCTGTTGCCACTTTGTTGTAGTTTGGAGGAAAACTCTAAATAGTTATTCAAAATTGTCACCAATAAATGCTAATTTAAGGTTGAGATGTTCAATGTTTGCTCCTACTTAAAAAATTTTCAGGAAAAAAAAAAACTGAAAGCAACTCAACATTAAGATTTTTTGGTGGTTTTATTTCAAAATGTCAACAAAAAACTGGTTTTTGGGTTTTTCTAATTGTGAAGTTTTGTTTTAAGAAATTCCAGATTTTATATTGAGTTCCAATAGGTTAGCCAACAATAAAGAAGGATGCTTAAAATACTTTCATTTTCATATTCTTAAATATTTATGTAGCTAAATTTGGCCAAATCGTCTTGTTGACTCAGCTAGATCACAAAAATTAAAGAAAACAGGAAATCTTCCATAAATGAAAATTTCCAAATTTTGAAACAAAAATATTTTTTTGGTTTAAAAATTGCCAAGTTCTGCAAAAGAAAAAATGGATTTGTGAGCAATCATCAGGTTCTATATTTTGTTCCATTCAAGTTTTTTCTCCTATTTTTAAATTTTTTTTGGAGGTATGTTGTTTAGCAAATCATATACAAAAAGACTTAACCACATTTGGCTACATGTCAAAGAGGAGATTAGAAAAATATTACATTTTTGCCTTAGTTTGATAACATGTTGGAACCTATAGTCGAAATATGGTGACTTGAGGCCAATATATATCATTTTTGTGTTGTTACTAGATTGGCCATCATTAACAACAAGATTTAGCTAGATTTGGCTACAATACAGATTTGACAAATAAATTTAAAAAATCCTTTTATATTGTGGCTACATGCTAGAAGCTATTGTAGAAATCTGGCAATTAAAAAAATTGGTTCAAACTTTGGTGAATTTAGGTCAATCCAAAAGAATCCTTGATGTTGATGAGCCATTTTTTATTTTGCAAATTGGCAAAACTTCCCCCTGCCCCCCCCCAAGATTGCTTGATGCCATTTTTTCCCAAAGAAAACTTTTGTTTGAGTTGCACCACACTTTTTTTTTGGTCATGATGGTGGGAAAATTGGGCCAAAAAAAAGAAACTCTAGTTCCATTAGGGTAACCAACAATATAGAAGGAGGTATTAAATGTTTTTATTATCATTTTTTTATGGTTATAATAGCCAGATTTGTTCAAATCATGTTGTGGATGATCCCCACTTCAGCTACATCACAAAATTGAAAAAATCAAATAAAAAACCCATTGCTTTTGTTGTAGTTATTTATTTATTCATTTAGTGCACCTTTAAAGTTTTTTAAGCTAGCCAGTGGCATTTTTCGGTTTGGCGGATTTTTTGCACTGTGGTGACCAAAAAGAATTGGAAAAAATTATTTTGAGTGTAAATTGAAAAAAATTGGCAAAACTTTAGAAGCCACAAAATTGAAAAAACAAAACCCTGGCACTGCCTAGTAAGTAGGGTTTTTTTTTGGGTCAAATTCCTCAAGTAGGCCAGGATCCCCAGCATTAAGTAGCGTCAAATGGCAACTGTCCTAGCTGGGATGGAAGCATTTTTTACAGAAGTGTGGTACAAGTGGCGACCTAGGAAGTGCCTAGGTCTAGGTGTGACTAATTTAATTATTGTTATTTCAAAAAATGGCGAAAAAAGTCCCTAAAACTCGCAATTTTTTCGTGTTGTTTTTCATTTTCTGAAAAGAAATCCAAAAAATTCACAAAATTGTCGTGTTATTTTCATTTTCTGAAAACAAAATCCCTAAAAATCACAAAATTATCATTTTTTTTCATTTTCTGAGAAAAAAATCATAAAAATAAAAAAATCTTCGTTTTGAAAAAGAATTAGTTAGAATCACAAAATTTTCGTGATTTTCTTCATTTTCTGGAAACAAATCGTTAGAAATCACAAAATTTTCGTGTTTTTTTTTTTTCCATTTTCTGAAAAAGTTAGCCAAGTGGAGAAAATTCGCAATAAAAAAAGAACAGTGCTAGTAACTGGCAAAAAGAAAGAGAAAATCCAAAAAAGAGCCCAAAAAAAAAGAGAGTAGAATAGATCCACTTGAGAGAGGTAACAACGTGAGCGGCATGGCGGCCGCATGGCACATGCAGTGAAAGCGCATGTTGGCTTTTCCGACGCCCGCGCAACCACTGCTTTTGCGAAAAAAGAAAAGAAAGAAAGAACAAAGAAAGAAGCAAGCCAGCAGCTTCAATCCTGTTGATGAGCTTCTTCTGCAATCCCTTTCTGCTGCAGCGCCACCAGTTCTTCTTGGACTGAAAGCCAAAATTTAGCGAAGCCGAAAGGTCGGCTGCTGGAGCGGCGGGAATTTGTGGATCGTCTCTTTTATCTTTCCTTTCTGACATCGGCTTTAGTGCAGCAGCAGCAGCTGAGCAGGGTGTGAGTGAGGGAGTGAGGAAGGGAGAGATGGGTGCTTGATGATGAGAGAGAAGCGCGAGAGAGAGAGAGAGGAGTCATGTCATATCATCACTGTGCGCTTGCTTCCTCGCGTCATCATCTGCATCATCGTCTTCATTATGGTCACCCAAAACCGAAAGAAAAAGAATAATAGAAGAACAAGGGGTGGTGCTGCCTGCTGCTGCAGAAGCAGGTGCAGAATCCAGATGGAAGGAAGCAAGGAAGGAAGCAGCAGTAGCTGCGGCGCACAGCGAGCTTCGCAGCAATAGGAGGAGGATTTTTTTTTTTTTTGGGGGGTCTTCTTTTTCCTTTACTTTTTCGACCACATGACCTCAGTCATTTCTTTTGTGGCAAAGTTTTCGTCATTTTGCGAAAAGTATTCTGAAAAAAGGATACTCTTTCACAAATTTCCCTTTTTTTGAAAAATGATTCGCCAAAAAAAGAATAAAACTTCTAAAAATTCTCCACAACAATGAAAGGGTGCTTAAGGTTTTTCTATTTTTATTTTTGGGGGATATTTTCAAATTTGGTTAAATATTCTTCTTATGGATGTCACTTGAGCAACATCACAAAATTGAAAAATTGTCATTTTTTTGACAAAATAATTGGCAAAATAATGGGAAAGTTTTTTTTTCCTAGTGGTAATTCAACTAATTCTACTGTTTTTGAGAAAATTTTACCAAATATTTGTGTATAAAAAATCTGAAAAAGAAAACCTTGCAGATAATCAATGTTTTGCAGCCTGGAGACCAGAAAAAAAGCCAGTGCAACAACAGATATAAAGGCTGTTTTTGGACAAAAGGGCTCAAAGTGGCTATAATAACATGAGGGGACAAAAATTTGAAATCGCCGTATATAAACAGCAGGTTCTAGATTGTGGCAAAAATATAGTAGGATTCCTAAACTTTCCTACTTTCTATTGTAACCTGTAGCCAAAATGGCTAAGTCCTCTCGTGGACAATCGCCAAACCTCACAAATTCGAAAAAAATAAAACACTGCACAGGATATTTGTTAAAAAAATCACTTTTAGAAATGCATTGCGAATACTTATTACACACAGCAATTGCTGCAGCAGCACAAGAGCTTTTAAAGCAAAGTCAAAATAAGTGCTGCTTTCCTGTGACTCATAATTGAACAAAAAGAGTGCAAATATTTCATGTGAAGAAGCCAGCATTAAGAACACAATTGACCCATCACACAGCTCACATAATAAATAAATAAAATAGTACCCTATTTCAACATTATTGATTTCTGGAAAATATTAAATCGGCTAAAGGTCTTAAAATGTCAGAACTACAAAATTGCTGCTCCTGCATTCTTTTTCCCTGTCTGCATTTGGAGTGATTAATATTTTCCTCCCAAAAATGGATGATTGCCTGGGGCCCTGTGTTTTTTTTTAAAAAATAATTAAAAAAAACAATAAAATTTTTGTGATGTTGGTCAAGTGGTGATCATCCATGAGACGATTTAGCCGGATATGGCAATGAGAACGTATGAAAGTATATATATATATATATATATATTGAAATTGCCAGGATCATACAGAGACTATTCACAATAATCAGTGCACTTGAAATGGTTACCGGATGTAACCATCCCTTGTGACAATCCAGATGCCCTCTTTTCTGTCACACAGAGAGTACCTTAGTTTTGAAATCTTCACCCCGAGCAAGGGTTATCAAACCATTGTGCCAATGAGAGCCCAGGGTGGTACCCTTGTGCTAACTAAATGTCAGTAATGAAACGGAGGTGGATGATTGTGTATGGGTAACATGTTATGTTATGTCATGGGTACCAAGGGATGCATAACATGCCAAGTAGCATGCTATATATCACATGCCTAGTACCCATAACATGTCCAATTCATCCAAAACATGTTTGGGTATCACCCATTTACATCTGAACCAGGCGAAGGGCAGCAGACTGGCATTTAAGACTTTTGGCTGACTTAATATTTTCCTTGATTTGAAGTCCACCGTCACCAATGGTCACCGCGTGGGCGGTGGCTATGGGAAGTTGGGGGGTTATTTGAATATTGGGACAAGCATATATGGACCTAATAAGAAGCTTCTGATCTTGTCTCAATGATATTTTCTTTTAATTAACTTTTCCTGAAGGGAGAGAGATGAGGGAGACAATGTAACCTGTAGCCTTGTTTTTGCATTAGGTCCCACATTTGTAAGGAATGTTCACTCAAAGCTATTGTGAGTCTAGTTTTGGGACCTTCAAGGAATATTTTTCATTTTTTTAGCTCTCCTGTAAACTTGCCATAATTGGCACAGCTGTTACCAGTGCTTTTTTTTGTTTCAATTTAGTGATGTGGCTGAGCTAGCAATCATCCATAAGACAATGTAGCCAAATCTGGCTAAAAGAAAAAATGAGATTGAAAAAATTTAAGCATCATTCTATATTTTTTTCTACCTACTAGAAGTTACTACAAAAAACTGGCAATTTTTTTTAAAAATTTGAAAATTGGCAACTAAATACCCCAAAAGACTCTTATTTTTAAAAAGTTGCCAGCTCATGAAATTTCAATTGAAGAAACCCAGTGGCCCTTACATTAATTAATATAAATATATATAGCCAGATTTGCATGATCACTATTTTGGTTGCATCAAAATTGAAGAAAAGGAAAACACCCCTCTGAAGTGAATATCCCTGATTCAGACATGATCAAAATATGCCAGGGCAGTTGTCAAGAATAATAAGTTAGAACAATTTTATGATCTTCAGTATCCTTATGAATTCCGCCTTTGAAGATTGTAAATCACAAGTATGTTCTAGATTGTCAAACACACAAATTTTCCCAAAGATTTGGTGCTTCCTCCAATGCACCAAATCAATCAAAACATTCATGGTAGAAGATTTGTTGATGTACTTGAGAGTCAAAAATTCAAAGTCACAACATTCTCACCAATACTCAGCTAAAAATTACATATAATATACACGTTACCAGACAGCTCTCCACTGAACAAGCTACTCATCCAAAGGTGTGGAAACCAAAGATCAATACAAAGTACTCAGAAAATAATTACTTGAACTCAAATTTTGCATGATAAATAAATTATTTGATGCGATTAGGGTGCATTTTCATGAAGCTTTGCTTGCCCACTATCCAAAGGTTCTCAATTCAATGAAACAATGGCAAAAAGCATTTCTATGTTCTCATCCCTACTACTCAACCCACTAGGCCAAAACCAACACCTTGCAGGTGTAAAGAGTTATTGCAACTAGAGATCATCAGCCTAATAATTTTTCTCACCTAGACAATCAGTTTTAGAGCTAAGGTTCCTAGTTCATTTAAGTCTAATGCCTTGGGAGATATGGGGGCCACGCACTATATAACTGGGAAATGTACTAAAAAAATGGACAAGTGCATCAACATTTTACATGGAAACCTCAGCAAACTCAATGTGGAACAATACAAACAATGGTTGACCAACAATCATGGAAATGAACCCTTAGCCCCAAAGTTTACACTAGGATCCCATTATCAGCAAACCATAGGCAATGATTATTTTTGACAACTGAAAACATTGGACCAAACACCCTCAAGTTAAGAAGAAACCTAGTTCATTTTTAGTTGCATGTTAGATCAATTATCACTTGAAGATTCTTTCACTTTCTTTAAATTGTTCACACCTTTTTTTGGTATGCACTGTCCACATTGCTTTTCTTTTCCCCATTTTTCAAAATGAAATACAAGACCTTTTAGGGTAGTACAAGACAAAAGCTCCTCCCTCCATTTGATTTATGAGTGCAACTACTCTGATATAGTTATGGTCACTCTGTGGGTTGAAACCACTACCTATTGCTTAGGGAATGTGATGTAAGGTGATAACCTCAGTAGTGTTGGCTGCGGAGTACTTGAACTTGCCATAAGTTTGTGACTACAACCAGGCATGGTGAAGACTCATTGCCACTTGCACCAATATGATTTTGTCAAAGATGTGGAGCTATGAGGACAAACACACAATCGTGACGGAAGACATCACAAACATGTTTGGCCATCAATATAGACGGTAGTAGACAACAATTGCGTCATCAAACCTTCATGCTCCAATCATGTCCAAAGTGTTACAAAAGCTCTTTCAGTGGCCCACCTTTTGTGTCATCTGCCTATGATGAATTTGCAATAATTGGGAGAAAATTAAAGCAAAGGATTTTTAACTCTTATATAATACAAAGTATTTGAATATTTTGTCCATCCTTGGTAGCCTTTGTTTGGTGTGAGATTTCACATTGTTGCAATGAAAACTGAAAAAATATTTCCTGTTCAAATTTTTTTGCCAAATTTTGAAAAAAACATTGAGAAACTTTTAATCACATTTGGGTTAGGATTTTAATTTCTGCGGGCAAGTTATTGCGTGACATTAGACATCCCAAGGAACTTTGCAGGTGTCACTGCATGGTTCTACACACTACTTAGTTCATGTACTCCATGCTTCACACTTGTCCTGCTCTTTCTGTTTCTTGCATGTACTGCCACTCTTCACTGGCTTTGAACCCACAATGACATAGGAGAAGGGAAACATTATTTTGTAGTGACCTAATTTCATTGGCTTAATACAAGAAAGTGTCCAAATTTAACTTTGCACCAACATCAATCCAACCCTGAAAACCTCACATGTGTTGCACAGGTCTTGAAACTAACATCCCATAAGTTCATTGCGGGTTTCATTGTCTTGCCAATTTATTTTGCCAATGTTTTTACTATTGGACAGATTTCCTTTTTTTTCTTTTTTCTTTTGTATTTTTAATTAATTATAGTTTTTCAATTTTGTGATGTTACATGATCATCAAAACAAGATTTAGCTAGCTCTATAAAGCAGATCTGAGGGTATAATTTTTTATAAAGAAAAATCTTGTATATAGTACATACTAAATACCTGCTGGAGCCTATGATAGAAATATCAAGATTTTAATTTTTGAAATATTTCGAATTTAGGTCATTTTGTTTTTCAGAAAAGATTTGTCTTTGGAGATACAAGGTTTTTCAATCTTCTCTCTTCTTGCTTCTAGAAAAAAAATAGAATAAAAAATTAAAGGATAAAAGAAATGAAAATTTTAAATGAAGGGGAGAAAAGTTGGTTCTAGTTTTGTGGGTTGGTTAGCTTTTTGCTCTACCTATTCTGGCCTCCCTTTATTTTAAATTCCAAAAATAAAGTTTGGATGTGTGCTTGTGTCCCCTACTTTTGTATAATGAAATTTTAAAAAAGGAGAAAAAAAAAAGCCGCAAAAAAGAAATAAAGAGAAAACCAATCCTGCAACAAAGGGTGGTGGGCGCTGGGCTCCTCAGAATCTTGAAAAATCTGGAAAAAGGAAAAAAAAGAAAAAAAAGAACCATTTATTATTTTTTTAATGGAGTTTGGGCGCAGGGTTTTTTTTTAATATATAGTTTTTAAATGTAGCCACACAGGCGATCATCCACAGTAGGAATTAGCCCAATTTGGCTAAACATCAGAGAGAGAAATTGTAATTGAAATTAATAATCCTCCTGAAACCTGTTGTCTAAATATGGCGATACTAGAAATTGTTTTGTCCTTGAAATCATTTTTTTCACGGAAGTCATTTGTACGAGTTCGTACTGGATTTTGTTGGTCGCCAAGTGGCGAAAATTCACCAGAATAAAAAAGCTGTAAATTGGGCGGGGGATGGGGGAGGAGGAGTGTTATTAGAATAAATAATTAATTTAACAAATAATATACAGCAAGCGCCAGCGACACAAGAAGAGGCCGTCTGGCGTTTCAAACACGGTGGTGCCTTCCCTCGAAAACGCCAACCCGCGAAATTTGCCGCGATGTTACCGCGCCGGCCACAACTACGGCGCCGCCGCTGCGGCAGGACGATAGGTGTCTAGACTCTAGAACCCTCTTGGCCTTTTGCACCAAAAAGGTCTTTTTGTTTTTTTTTACTTTCTCTACCTTACTTTCTTCTTTATTGTAACTATATACCTACGTACCTAGTGAGCTACTTTCAACCCCTATTATACTTACCGGGTTTAATCCTGCGACGTGGCGTTGTAAAAAAAACGGTGATTCTGCTGGGGAACAGCATCTACCTAAATAGTAGAGCCCGCTGATTCAGCACCGACCGATTCGAGTCTTTCGACGGCTGGCATGCGTCAAGGCGGGAGCCGGCCCTTACGAATTTTCCTCGAACCGATCGCCGGTGGTGCGCTGGCAATTGGCTGGACGCCACGTCTGCAAATTTAGCGCTACGTAGCGACGGCGAGGAGACAATAGGTGTTGACGTGCCGTATTAGGAGCCGTCTGCTCTAAGTCTCTTTTTTTGTTTTAAATTTAATTATATTTAATTTGTTTTACCTTACTTAAGTTAGCTGACTGGGGATGTTTTTAGGGGAGTGTGGTTAAATTTTCATTGTCCAAGTTTTAGACCAAGAAAGTCCACGAGAGATTCAAAACATTTATGGGGATATCCTTGCCATATAAAGACCAGTGTTGATTTCTTGACTTTGATTAAGAACCTTCTGTTCTGTCGTTCTAAAATATGAATTAGAGCAATTCTGGTTCCAGTTTCACCAAAAAATGGATCTTGAAATCCGGTTCCAGCTCTGCTTCTTCAAAAGAGAAATCCCGGTTCCAGTTCTGGTTTTGCGAATGGTTCCAGGTAACCTGGACCAAAACCAGTGATTAACTAACTGCCGATTAACCTCCAATTAGCTCCCCGGTTATAGTCTTTTTTTTTCAAAAATCTTGGTTCTCGTTTTGAAAAACTAGGAACCCGGTTCGGCTTTGGTTTTTATTCTGAAGAATTTGAGAACCCAATCCAGTTTTCAACCTGGTTCCATAAATAAATTTTGGTTTGGTTCCAATTTTATTAATCAAAACCAGAACCAATGGTTCTAACCCTCCAAATTGGGTAACCGCCCAACACTAGTAAAGGCCTAGCTCTTTAAAAAAAAGTGTAGTGAGAAATCATGGTACAAGATGAAAATATTGTCCATTTCTCATATAAGCTTTACAATTTTTGTAAAGCTTGCATTCCCTCTCTATGGACTTTACAAAATTTATAAGGTCTGCTTCACATCTTGTTGTTACCACATCATGGTGCAGCTGGTCTTTATTCACAGTAAAGCCTTCCCCACAGGCTTTATTGGAATATATTCTATCTCTCGAGTCCGCCTTGCAAGAGCCCATATTCCAGTAAAAAGCCCAAGACCTCGGTCTTGGGCTCAACCTACCATAAATAAAAATGGGAAAACAAAAATCAAAAGAAGAAATCCATGGTTTGTTTATCCTACCCTTCCAGGTTTCCCACAATTTGATGAAAATCATGAATCAACCCATTGAAAAGGGGGATAGACTTTGTATAGTCTTTTGTATTGATGCACACATTTTCCCAAAAATTAAAACTCCCCAAAATAGAAGACAAGTTAAAGGTAGTTATTTTTGAGAGCATAATAATAAGTATTATTAATTGGCCTGATGTGGGAAGGCGTAATAAGTTGACTAAGTCACCCAAAAAACCTGAGAACAAATGGAAAAAGAAGAGATTTCATGGAAGGTGGACTGGTGGTTATCTATCATGGATTAAGCCTTGACCTCACTATCAACTCATATACTTGTGAGGGTCCTGACTCCTCCTGACTCCTCCTCACAAGTCACAAGTTACAAACTGGGGACAAATGGTGTTTTTTAGTGTACTGCAGATTCACTATAATGGGTTGACCTAGATCTGTTGTACATACAACCTTGGAAATGCAAAATGTACACACATAAGTTTGAACCCAGGATTTGACATCCCTTTGAAATCAGGCCGAATCCTAAAGGAAATGGAAGTACATCCCTGCACACTAAGGATCTCTTTCCATTAGGCTGCTGGGATCACAGATAACACAGAGTAAGTATGCTAGGATCACAGCCGCCTAATAAAATAACCCCACTGGAATGGAGCCCTCTTTCTTCTTGCGTGGACAGGCATTTCCCATTGGAAAGTTGTTGTAACTGGTCTGAAAATCTGTAGGTATTCTATGGTAAGAATGTGGGAACTATGTAGTGAATGTATAAGAACATATTATATGATCCCATAAAATAACAAGAGAAGTAATTCATGTTAACAACGTCAGGAACTTGGTAAGGAGCATACAAGCACATATGATCACATAAATAAATAAAGGAGACAAGTGTTACCCTATGATGATTCACAATTTGACTGACAGCTCACACAGCTATGCATTGACCTGTAGAGCTCGAAGGTGACCAAAACTTGTGAGTACAACTAGATGGAACAAATGTAATGGATAGTTGTTGTTGGGGGGGGGGGGCAAAACCTGTGATCATGGTGGCGTATTGGAAAGACACCCTAAGTAGCTATCTCTTTAGGGTATAATTCTATCTCCTCTATGTGTTGGGTTTGGATCCTATTGCTTCCCATGAGTTTTTAGATGGTACAAGTATTCTATTCAATTGTGTATCTTATACAATTTGTTTTCACATGTAAGTGAAATTATCAACATTACTACTAGGTAAGTTACTAATATTAACCTCCATTCTGTTTCCATGATATCATTCTATACGTTTACCCCCCTGCCCTGTCACCAAAGAAAACTTATTCAAAACAAAAGCTCTAGAACAATACCGTCATGGCAATACCTATGCACACACACATGGGCACCCGGTGGTATAAGAGTACTTGCAGGGTACAAAATCAGGGGCCGAAACCCAACCACAAGAGAACAACAAGACAGAAAACAATCCAAAAAATTGTTACAATTTCCATTTAAATTGACAAGGACCACAATAAAACACAAAGGTAAAGGGCCAGTCTTTTTTTTTGTGTCCATAAAATTTGGCACTGTTGCAAAAAAATTGATAAATTTTGTCACAAATTCAATGATATTTCGAAAAAAAATCACCAGAATTAACAAATGTTTTTTGAAGAATCGCCAGATTTTTCTGTATATGGTTTGAGGAGGGTAGTAAAAGATATATAAGGATTTGTTTTTCTTTTCATATTTTACTAATTGCCAAATGTGGCAAAATCGACTTATGGATTGAATGCCACCTGAGCTACATCACAAAATTGAAAAAAAAGAAAAGAATAGAAATATAGGGCATGAATAGTTTGAGTAGGGACGGTAAGTTAGTAAGTAAGTGTTGATAAAGTAGAGGATTTACCCAATAGGTATTACCTAAGGTAGCTGCCTACAAAAGATGAGTCATAGGGACGTAGGGTCCACGAGGTAAACGGGACGTGGATTTGGAGGGGGCGGTGGGGGCTGCTGCTGCTGTGCTGTTGTTGTCGCAGGGGAAGACGACGAAGCGCGAAGCTGCGCAACACGAGAAGCCTGAGCAATCTACGGAGCCAAATGCTCGCTCGGCATAATCCGTGATGGGAGTACGGTTGCTGTACTTGGCGACATGCGCCAGAAGGCGCAACGAAGCTGCTGCTGTTCCAGTGTCGATGTGCAGCTTTGAAAGCAGATCATGGCGCTAGCGAAAATTTTCTGTGGCAAGAACTCCTCTATTGTCTCTTCTTCTTCTTCTCCTTCTGTTGTTGCTGTTCCCCAGTAATGACATGCGCACCAGTGACAAGGAAGACGTCTTCGGAGTTTTATACAATTCTTGCAAGCCGTCGCGCTCCACGGCCATCAGGTTTGTCACAGAGCTGAACAAGTTACAGTAACGCGAGAGGGAGGTTTTCTGTCAGTTGAGGGGGTTTTGGAGTTGTCGAGTTCGAGGGATACACAAACTTCTCCTCAAAGATGGGCTAGAATCTGCAGTTTTTTTTTTTTTTTTTTTTTTTCTTTTTTTTTTTTTGTATTTTTTTTTTCGAATTTTTCTCCCCTTCTATTAAATTAAAAAAAATGAAGAAAAAAAATTTAAAAAAAAAAAGAAATCGGCAGAAAAATCTAAGGCTATTGGTTTGCTTCTTTTTTTATTTTTTTTTTTTTTGGATTTGTTTTTTCGGATTTTTCTCCCCTTCTCTTAAAT
>Ga0116231_10003408_pt1 | contig 33084 bp, 23 predicted proteins | sample S1TSphgellanicum_2_FD_89695 | JGI IMG/M metagenome (GOLD analysis project Ga0116231, IMG submission 89695) | Host-associated microbial communities from peat moss isolated from Minnesota, USA - S1T2_Fd - Sphagnum magellanicum MG | ecosystem: Host-associated > Plants > Peat moss > Unclassified... | reverse complement strand
TAATGGCTACTCCTATACATCTATAATATTGTATGTCTAACGACTTTTTTGTTCATGAGTGACGGGTGGGGGGGGGGGGGGGGGGGGGGGGGTGGTGTGTGTGCCAAGGAGTTTCATGAATGTCTCATTCTCTAGAAGAAATTTGGAAAAAAACAACTCAATTTAGGATTCAATTTTAATTAGAACGAACATTTGTAACTAAAATTCACGTAGTTGTGAAAGACAAGTGCCATTGGACAAGAAGTTGCAAAAACCATGATGTGGCATTATATTTGCAATTACATTTGTGATTATAGATGATATAGTTGCATAATGCCACTTGTCTAATGGTGGGTGCATATGATTTAGCCACATGTCAATATTTACTAATTTAAAATTATTACATAAATAAAATCCAAGGGTCAAAAACTTTACATGTGGCAATCCTAAAAGAGAATGGTCATATGCCACAGGGAAATTTTGAAAATATTCATATTTTAAAATTTTAATTATATGTATGCTGATTCAATCAAAATTTCAAAATTAATTAAAAATATAATTTAATATCAATTATAGCTTTCCTTAGTTTATTCTAGGTTTATATAGACTACCTAGCATAGGCTATGTAGATTTTAAATAATTAATTAGGATCATATTTATTTTTTATTAACAAGCCAATTTGATTGGCTCATCTCACATGGCATGTGCTTTGAATGGTGATAACACATGCCATGAGTTTAGTCTAGTCTTTCAACCACTTATGTAGTTTACAAGTTTGAAGTTCTATGCAAAGAATATGGGATAAATTATGGTGAAAGAGGAGACACCAACATTATCACACATACAAAAATGCTAAATTTAACCATTATTATGTTTATCAAAACGTTTCCAAAAATATTATTATTATTATTATTTTTTTGAAGATTATTCCAAAATGTATACATCTAAACATTTTTTAATATAAAATGTCAAATAATTTTGTTAAAATTACATTTGAATCTTGTTATTTTATATATTTCAACAACAATGATGTCTTCAAAAAAAAATTTCCCATACATACCTACCCTACCTAATTAATTTATTGATTAGTTAATTAATACAAATAACATATTCAAAAATTAAAATTTAATGGACCTATTTGGCTAAACTAACATACAATTCCAGAAATATTGTAAATTTGGCTTAATAAATTTTTTAAAAAATATTTGACAAAATATTTTGAAATTTTTTAAAAACTTTGGCTAGATATGAATAATTTTGGCTAAACTTCATTAATCTTTTTTAAAAAATTCGTGAATGAAATAAATTTGGTTAAAATTTGTTAAACTTCAAAACATTGTTAAAAATAAATTCAGAATTTAGTTAAAATTAAGCACTTTAATTAATTTGGCATATTTTGGGTGGATTTGGGTAAAACTTAAATAAATTAATTGGTTTATTTAATTAGACTTGGATATATGTGGCAAAATTTGTTACATGTTAAATTTGGCTTGAAATTTTAACTTGGCTATTCTAAGTTATTTTTTTAATATAAATTTTTCCTACTTAAATTATTACCAAACTTATGCAATTTTGGTTGCCAAATTGAATCAAATTAAATTTTTTTATCATGTGGCACAATAACCTACATACCTATGTATTATTACATACATAATATTTATTATAAATATTAATTTATTAATTAATCAATTAATTAATTTTTTTACAAACTACTTATTTTACCCAATTATATTAGAACTTCTTACTTATAAATTAACCTACATAGCCTAGCTACATCTAGTTAAATAATCATAAATTAAAGTATTAAATAAGCCTAATCATTAATATATTTAATAATGTAATGAATTACTTAGGCTTACATTAAGCTATGGTAGGTAGGCTCAGTAAATTAAACTAGGAAAATAAGTTTAAATAAATATTTATAGATAGATTAGCTAGTTAGAAATAAATTCATTATAATTAGCTATTTGAATTAACAAATAATCATGGGTTTTGATAGTTCATAGACTTGTGTGCATGTTTTATTTTCCATCTACTTAATAATGGGCTAAACTTAAAAGTTCATATATAATAACATTATAAAGAAAAAATAATGGTCATAATTTTTTTAATGAAAATTTCAAAATTTATCTAATGAGCTCACATGGAGTAATTTAGGTTGACTTCCAATTTATTAATTTGAGCGATGTCATTGGCCCTTGAATGTACATTTGAATTGGTGTTTGAAAACTCAATTGCACATCCATAGATCCAAGATTTAGTGAACCACAAGTAAATAATGCAATGTACGTATCCATGTGGATTTATCACATAACTTCTTGTTGTAAATATAATATATATAAAAATCTTGAATAATAAATGTTTTGGTTTACTTGAATGTAAGGTGTTATAGAATTGCATTTTTTATACATGTATAAAAATATTGTGGGTGCTTAAGTTTTTCTATAATTGTGGTAATTAATGGCATCATTCATCAAAAAGATGTCAATATGTAATAATTTATGCTTTGTCATAGCAAACAATCATTATTTATTTATTATCAAAATATTTATGTTAATTAATATTAAAATTAAAATTAAAGAAATCATATGCCACGTGTGTACATATACGTGGCATAATATAGTTATATGGTCATAGAGAACATAGTTGTAGTTGCAAAAACAACTATGATATCATCCATGAATAGACACAATCAATATTGGACAACATATCATGATTTTTCATTCATATTTCTGATGAAAATCCAAGCAATCGTAAGTCATAGTTGCACATACAACTATAATTTGAAGCCATTACCATTTTAGTTGCATATGCAATTATAATAGTTTGCAATTAAGGTGACATGTAGGTTTAGAATAAGAATAGTTGCAAAAAATAGTTAATTTGGACTCTAATTGCATGGTAGTTGTAAACTTAGGGTCAAAATGGACAAGATTTCTTCTAGTGATTCAAGTAGTTCCTGGACCAATGTAACTTTAGTCAGGCCATGCATATGTCCATCTCTTTTTGTAGTCCAATTAAAATACACCATGAGTTTTGTGTTTGATAGATAGATGCAATATACTCATCAAAGCAATGGATCTCTAGCATTTAGTAATATGAGAACAAATGAGATCACATTCAATACAACCAAATATATTCAATCTAGACATTTGATGCCCCCATAAACATCTTGGGTTTCCTTCGAAGAACTATTTTCCTCCCCTGGGCATCATAACACATATATCCCTAGGGAGTTGATTTTGGCTTCAAGGTAGATTTAAGGATGATATAATTCCCCAAGGCATCACAATATGTCTTTTTGGGGAACTGTTTTCCTCTTCGGCTAGGGCATCATAGAAGATGTCTCCTCTTGGTAGCTTTGAGGAAAAAATAGTTCCTTACAACAACACTTTGATATCTCCCTGGGGAATAATGGGGAAAACTTTATAGTTGTCTCATTTTTTCCTATGAAAAAAAACCCCAATAACTTAAACACTTAAAATGTTTAAAACCCACAACAACCCATTTCTCCTTCGGGATTTTAATAACATAAACTTCCTAGGAGAAATGTTGGTTTTTCTAGGAGTTCCCCGAAATTCAATTTTAAAATAAAAAAATGGGGACTTACCAACCAACTCTTGTGGGTGCAAACATTCAAAAATGTATCCACTGCCAAAGCTAATCATGATGAATTCAACTTCATTGCATTGTGGACCCTCGGATATTGTTATAGTTATTTTCAACTGTATCCCACATCTACCATCACAAGGAGATTTTCGAGTTGTAATCTTGTCCTCCCATCCCAATCAAACTAAATTAAAGAAGGATCATATTGAAACTCTTTTTCCTCTCATAAAGAACCAAGAAAGGTCCTATGGACGATGTCTTCAATTTGTTGCATGCATTATGGACAGTAATCAAAGTTTGAAAACTTCAAAATTTTCGCCTCAAAAGTTTAACGCAAACACCTTGTCTATTTTGGCAAGGTGCTTGATGTTAAAACAATAACTCAATTTGTGGATCTATGGTGTTGTTGTATGGATGTAAATGATTTTACAAGGCACACATTCTCTTTTGACAATTGAACAAGGTTGTGACAAAGCGAGGTTCTACATTTGGCACATTGGGCTGTAATACTAAGGTTAAAATTACTTTTCAAACATCACACATGTGGGCCTTGAGTAAACCTCAAATGGTTGTAATTGGTGACGACAAACCTTGTTCTTGATTTGGAAACACAAATTTTGCATTTTTTCAAAGCTTGTTGGGTACAAGTGCTTAATTACTTGTCACCCCAAGTGTGCTTGTACTTGGCAATGCCTTCATAACAATGGGTCATGGGGTGAATGCATGGTATAGTGGTTCAATATTGGTAGAAATTACACTCCCTATAAGTCCATACAAGATTAATGATTCAAATGAACATGGTTGTTATTTTAAAAAATGTTATTATTTTAATATTTGAATAATACATGTTCAATCACTTACAAGCCTTCCCAAATCACATTAAAAACTTGTATTTAATGTAACTAATGTCATTTTTAAATTTGGCAATCCTAAAAGGAAAACCCACAAAGTCCATATGAATAATGCCCCATGTAAAGCTTTCAAAAAAAATGCTTTTGGGACAAAAAAATTGAAAAACAAACAACAATTGTAGCTCATATGGACTTACAAAAATATGATCAAATATATTTTGACCATTCAAAAGTCCCTAACTATTAAAGGGTTAAGGTTTTCAAAGAAAAGATTCCTCATATGAGTTTATCATCTTATATTACATTATATATTGAGTCCCAATAACAAATTTGGAATGTGAATCAATATAAAATTTTCCATTTTGTGATGTTCCAGTCAGATGATTAGTCCATATTTTTCAACTTCAAAAGTCCATTACTACTAACAAATGATTTTTTAATCAATAAATAACCACATGTTCTTTTTATAATGAAGTTATTATTTTATATCCAAGTTTCAATTAGTAGATCTAAGGATATATTTATCACCACATGCATTTGAATAAAAGGCACCATGGAAAAACCACCATTTTGTCACAAAAGTGAGCCACCATAGCTTGCATCTACCCCACGTCTTGTTATCACCGATGGCTTTCATGCCTGGGCATGGCGTTGCCAATAAGTGCTGATTTAATTTAAGTTTGTTTCTCCACAATTTTTCACAACATGGGCACTTGTATTTGGGTTGGCACTTGCCCCTTAGCAACGTAGACTACACCTTCAATAGCCCATTGATCTCAACAACTTTTTGTGCCCATTCCTCTAGAGAATATTAGAACAAAAGCCATGTAGATGGCAACATAGTTTTGCCCTTCTCTCTTTCGTGCATCTCATGGCACCATCACAACATTCCTTCTTTTAGTAGTGGTGGAATCAATTCCCAAGGGCCGTGGGCCATTGATTATCACTATTGTGGGTCTCAAAGTGAATTCCTTGTCAAACATGGTTGTGGATGATTGAAAACAATGTTGAAATTGAACGAAATGAAAGAATGCATGTTGCAAACCAAGGAATTGAAGAAAAATACAAACAAAAATCAAGAAGACAACAAAACACACATTCCAAATAATATGTTGTAGAGAAGATGCAATAAGAAAACACGTAGTCCAAAGATTAAGTTGTAGAAAAAATGAAAACTTTACTTGCGCCAAAAATAATTACAATGAACAGAGCTAAGAATTGAAGTAATAGAAAATGCAATTGAAACACAAAGAATGGAAATGCAAATGCCTTCCATGGGGAATACAACAAGACATGTCCTCGGGCATCAACAACTTGGCGTCCTTAGTTAAAGATGGGAAGGTAAAACGTCCCTAGGCATCTAACGTTCAAGTAGCTATGCCTTTTCCAAGTTCGAATTGTTTGAGTCCCTAAGTAACATTAGAAAGAAATCAACAATGGAAGGTGAACACTGGCCATGGATCATACTGAAAGGGCATAAAAAAAAGTAAGGTAGATTCTGCATGTGTTGTAATCATGTTGTTCTTATCATTATTCGAGTAATGTAGCATTGAGTTTAATGATTATAGCCGTAATGATAATTTTTTTTTGTAACCATCATCGATTCGATGCAAATCAATGATGGGGAATGATAATCCTAAACCCCTATTGATCACAAACATTAACTCCTTTAACAAGTTCAAAAACTCATGAAAATTTGTGAAATTTTTAATTAATAATATTGTCAACGAGGAAGGGATGTGGCTAGGGAGAAGATGTGTCCTCGGGGATGGATTGTGGTAGGGGAAAAGGTGGGGCAAGGAAGAAGATGTTCCTATGAGACAAGTTGGGCCCAAGGAGGAGATGGGGTTGGGGAGAAGACATTCCCACCTACAATAGCAATTCAATGAAGATTGTTCCAATGTTGTTGAATCTTTTCAAGGAGAAAGAAATGTCAAATGTTCCACTACATGTGAAGGACCTACAAGCTCTTAAAGATGGAATTTACAACTAGCCAAGAGATAATAGTAAAAACACTTCCTCAAGCACCTTGTTCATTGATGCAATAATTGTACAAAGATAATATTGTTCTAGAGAAGACCGACCAAGAAGTCCAACAATTCAGCCAAGGTACAAATCTAACATTCAATCCAACTAATAATGTGATCAACTTGATAAATTTTCACAATTGTTCAAACCAAGTCCATTACAATGTTTGACAATCATCAATCTTGGTGATTTAGATTTTACAACACATGTCAAAGGAAATAAACAACCAATAGTAACTCCAAGGAACATAGTCCAGTGAAAAGGAAATGTAGGGTTGTAACTTTAAACTCAAATTACAACCCAAAGACCCATCCAATAGACATTTTCTAGTACAGACCTAACACGTTAGAAATTTAAAAAATCCTTTTGTCTAAATGAAAAAAATCATCAAAATTTGCTCAACTCATTCTGAAATTTTAATTCTCATACTTAGTTCCTTTCCAAATACCATAGTTAATTGGTATTCAAATATGTTAAATAAATTACCACAATTAAACTACATCAATTACACAATAAACCAAGGTAAGAATTGAATTAATTCTATAAATTATTGCAATCAAATGACCATAGATACTACACGTAAAATATGAAATTCAATTTTCATAAGAAAACTTAAAATAATTATGAAATGTAATATAAATCATACATGCCACAATGAAATGAAAAAGTATGATAGGACCTAAGTTAGTGTTATTCATGTAAAGAAATTATTATAATTGACTGTTGATAAATTATTGGAATGAACTACTGTGATTAGTTTTTTTCATTACCACACTTGGGCTCCTCATTACTTCACACAACTAGTAACAATGATTAAATGATTTTGTGGAAATAACAATTTTATTGTAATCAATTTTTTTTTGGAATAATATGTTAAGTTTAATATTGAATTTTGAATATTCATTAGATTTACTATTTGAATTTTCTATAAAAAATATTAAATTGTGCAAATTTCACTATATGTCATTTTGTTCCATTCATGTTTTTGACATTCTTTGTTTACTAGGAAAAATGCCAACCATTTAATTGTGTTACCTATAATTTCTTATATTCTTGCACAATAATTCCTCAATGTAATCTATCTGTACCTTTTGCAGGTCTGGGTATGTCAACTGTAGCAAAAATTTCTTCATCTTTTACTAGACCATTTAGCAACCACATGGCAGGATTTAGTGGACAAAGCAATAATTCCTTACAGCCCTCGTCTCCAAATCAAGAGTTGCCTTCTGAAAGGTGATCACCCCCAATGGTAGCTGGGGAACAAAGTGATTTTAGCCATGGACAAGAAACATGTCTAAGAACATGTGGTAACGGTGAAGACAGAACGTCAGTTGCTTGCAGTCAAGCTAAGGAGTCACTTGGCGGCTATGCAAATTCTAAAATATGCTCAGGAGGTGGTGATGGAAAATTCCACCACCCCTAGTTTCCTTCTTGGAAAGCAAACAATTGTCCAGGCACTGCACCTCAAGAGTCAGTCTCCAATGGGTGTAGCCAAGAATTTTTTATTTCCTCCCATTTGATAAGTGTCAAGTCACCAACAAAATCACCTCCAGATTCTTCCCCTTTGAAGAACCATTTTGTTCAGTAGATCACCCTATCATTCAGTGTAAGAATTCAGCATTGGGAATCAATCAAATTATTTCCAACAATACTCTTTTAAAGTCTTGTTTTTGAGATTGCCTTTGGAGGGGGGGGGGGGGGGAGGGATGATATTGATCTTGCTCACATGGCCTTGAAACAGTTTTATCAGGGGGTCTGAAAAATCTTTCTTCCTCCTCTTGCCAACAACATCAGTATAATGTGCAAAAGTTGTATGCTTCAATGTGAGACATTGCCTGATCTATCTTCACCTACCCCTCAGTGTTGAGATCTGTGCTCTTTGCATAGCTCCCAGATCAGATCAGATTGCAGTGTCAAACACATACCATAATCATTTACATATGAACAAAAGGAACATGTTTCTTGAAGACTTTATGCAGCAAAATGCATTGGCGTGAGAATTGCCTTTAACTGTGCAAGCACACAGGTGGCCTTTCTGTAAACCATATGAATGAGAAAGATGATGTTATGGACTGAAGTAGGAGGAAACTGGAAGGGATTGCACAGGTTATGGAAGTGCTTGAAGCGCCACTCTTGCAGCATTCTTATTCTTCTACATTGTCAAAGTTGCAGCAACTATTGGAGTTCATGCCAAGGTTGTGCAGGTATGGCATGCAAATGGCGATCTCCCCCCTGTTGCTGCTGCCCTATTTTCGTGGTCCTTGTGCTGGAAACTTGAATCTACCTATGTGATGTGTCAACTGTCTTTTCTGCACAGAATTCCACCACAGTTTTTGCTAGTATGCAAAAGCCCCCAAGTTTTGCCCTTTCAAGAGCATATTGATTGCACATCTTGTGACTTGTAACAAGAATTTCGCTGCTCGGTGAGATGCATCATGTTGAGGTAATGGTTTGGTGTGCATGACATCAATTCTTGGACAATGTGCCTCCACGCATTATCGGTCTTGGGTAGTGTTCGCAGCAGTGGAAGAAAGCAAGAGTGCAGCATGAGAGAGAGCTTGGTTAGATGGCTTACAAACTGCAGCCCAGGTTGGGTCTGGTCAACAGGGATCCCTGTTTATTGACGATGCATTGGCAAACCTGAGAATGGCAAGTGATGATCATGGCAAAGCTGGACGTGACAAAGAATTTTTGGAACTAGGCTGGTTACAAGAAGCAGCGCTTGTGCTAATTCCTCTGTCTTTAAGATATATGCAGGATGTAGTTTCATTGCAATCTGGTATACTCTATCTGCCTAACAATGTGCATGCAGCAGTTGATAAATTGTTTTTTGAAGGGAGCTCAGATCTTATTCTTGCCAAGAAAGCTATTGTATCCTCTGATCTGTACTTGTGTAGAGTCAACCTAGATATTCAGGTTTTGGAGGATATCCTGTCATTGTCTGATGTATGCCATTCTGGGAATAGAGTCAACAACATGTTCTAATGCACAGAATCCTTAATCGATCATCAGTTTGTGTACTACTTATTTGATTGGCATTTGACACTCTTGCATATGAATTGGAGTTGGATCATGGATAATCACATGTGCACATTCAGTATACCAAGACATTTGATTCTTGAGTCTCTTGTCTTCTACTTTTTTGATGACCGCGGTGAGCATGCACTGGAGATTTTCTTCTATCCTTAACTTTAGAACCTTTGCTGCTTTTTGGGGAGAAGGTGGGCCCAGGGAGGAGATGGGGTTGTGAGCTGGGGAGAAGATGTTCATTGGAGAGAAGTTGTGTTCTGGGGGTTGGATAGTGGTTGGGCAAGAGGTCCAACAATTCCCTGTGGAGGAGATGGGGCCGGGGAGAAGGTGGGCTTGGGGATAGTTCCTGGGGGGAGGAGATGGGACCGATGAGAAGTTGGGCCTGGGAACAGTTCCTGGGGAGGAGATGGGATCGGGAAGAACATGGGCCCGGGGATGATCTAGTCACAGGAGAGGGATTTGGAATGGTGGGCAGGCAGGAAAAAAATATAATTTGGGGGAGCCAGGGCGAAGCTCGATTTTGATGGTGAGCCGGAAAAATTGAGGCGTGGGCTTCAAAGGGTGAGGGGGACTTCAACTGGGTTTCGTTAACCAGGGTAAACAGTGATCTTCGGGTCATCGGGGTCCACAACCCTGACTGTCAGGGTGCGTTGCAACCGCCCCATATTTAATTCATTGCTGCTGTTTAGTGATGGTGTGTGCATTCTGTTGTGCAGGTACTGTACAAATATATTCTTCATGACTTCAACAAAAAAAGCTTCATATTAGAGATGTCAGTCAAGTGACCCCCTTTTCTGCGCCCCCCCCCTTTTCTCAACTTTTGATATTGAAAACATGGTGATTTTTTTCAGAAGCTAAAAAAATTCAAATTTACACTTTAAAAAATCAACAAAATTCCCAATTTTCAGATTTTCGGGGGGGGGGGGTCGCCAGGTTGAGAAAATTTGCCACAAAACAATTGCTCGGACCCCAATGCAATTTGCATATGAAAATGGTTGAGAAAAAAACAATTAACGACCAAGTCAAAAAGAAATATCAAACAAAAGCTCAATTCTCACAGCACTTCAATACGATTGGAGCGTACCATCCGAGAAAAAGCAGATCTTATTGGTGCATCACGTAATACAGCTATGCCTGTGTGAATGGGTTTACCGCTAATCAGTTATTCCGACCCCACAAACAACCCCAAACCAAGAAAAACCCGCAATACTAAAAATTCCCCCATGCCCAGTCGTCGTTCTTGACCGTTCGATATCCTGTATCCTTTATGTCTCTAATCAGACGGCTGAAATGGGTGCATTAAGTCCCTTGGTTTTGCCATCCGGGCACCGTCCCTAGCAAACCCCGACGTAGTCTCCGTGTTCGTCGTCGACCTGGACCGTTCGATCTCCTGGACATCTCCAATCGAACGGCTCTTTACTGTTTTCCGCCCGGGCAGCGTTTCTCGCAAACCACGAGTCGTGTTCCTCCTACACCGTTTGATCGCCTGGACGTCTCTAATCGGACGGATGAAAGGTGCTCACGAAGATCCTTTGGTTTTGCTGTCCGGGCACTGTTTCTCGCAAACCCACGAGTCGTCTTCGTTATCTTCGACCGTTCGATCTCCTAGCTGTCTTCAATTGGACGGCTGAGAGGCGCACGCTAAGCTCATTTGGTTTTGCAAATGAGGAGTGTTTCTCGCAAACCCACGAATCGTCTTCTCTCCATCGCAGAGGTGGCGAAGAATGTGCGGGACGGTAGAGAGAATGGCGAAGGATCTCCATGCATGAGATTTTTGGACGAAGAGAATCAGTGGTAGCAGGAGAATTAGAGTCAGGAGGCAAGATATTCTGAAGAGCAGCAGGAGCGAAAGGCGAAGTTTATATAACTCAAACGATCCAAAGAAGACAAAGACGAAGGCAAAGAAGAACAACAAGAGCTTGTAAGTCGTACAATTTCTGCGTGCTGCTGGTTTGGCTTTTGTGCTCATTACTTCGCTGGAAAGGTGAGAGCTGACACACGTTTTTCGTTTGTTTTTCTTTTCGTTTTTGGTTTCAAAGTAGTATGATTGCAGAGCTTTTGCATTAAAGGATTTGCCAGAAGTTTTGAGCAGATGTTGTTATATAACAATAAAGACATTCGCTGTTAGGAGCTGCTGATGATGAGATCGGTGGTTCGTGACGAGAGTGTTGTATTGATACAGCTATAGTCACTGGCTTTTTGCCATGATGATGAAGGTTTTTATTTGTGTGATAATGTTTTTGTGAGTAGTAACTATTGCGCAAGATTTCATGACCGCACTCTTCTGGATTTTGCTGTCGTTTTCGTTTTCCTGGAACTGACATCACAGGATTGTGTTTTTGTTTGTTTGAAGAATTCTCTCATCTCATAGATATGTGTCGTCATGTAAATCTTCGGCTGTAGTGTGCAGTTCTTGTCATAAGACGTGCTTTTGTCTGATGCTCGGAACAAAGGTTCTGTTTTGCTGTCTGTAACAGGAAGCAATGGCATCACGAACTTCACCGATGCGATCTTCGATGCCCAGGGGAACTTCTTCTATGGATTCAGCGTCTAATGCGAGGGTTGGACAGCAGCAATCCCGGGGAAGTTCCGTACAGACGCAGCAGCAGCAGCAGCAACAGCTTCGTACATCTACTACAGGAGGGATTGGAAATGTTGCCATCCTTTGGGACATTGAGAATTGTCCAGTTCCTGGAGAAGTGAATACGGAGGATGTGGCGGGCAACATACGGTACGCATTACGCGATCATCCACAAATTGGAGCTGTGACTATGTTCTCTGCTTATGGAGACTTCAATCATTTCCCGCGGAAAGTCCGGGAAGGATGCCAAAGAACAGGCGTGAATTTGATCGATGTTCCTAATGGAAAGAAGAATGCTGCAGATAAGGCAATCCTTGTTGACATGTTCCTGTTTGCCCTGGACAACCGCCCCCCTTCCACTATTTTTCTCATTACTGGAGAAGTGGATTTTGCTCCTGCTCTGCATAAGCTTGGCCAGCGTGGCTACATGGTTGTGCTGGTTGTCCCTGATGGGGTCGGTGTTTCCTCAGCACTATGTGCAGCTGGCAACTATGTATGGGATTGGCCTAGTCTTTGCCGAGGAGACCTTATTTATCCACAGAAGTATATGCACAATCGAGTGGTGAATAACGCACATGAATTTGAAGATCGGAATTCTGTGAATGGCAGCTTCCAGGATGCATACTCCGAGCCAGTTCCAAGACACTGGGGTGCTGAAGAACATGACCCTCAAAATGAAGATCTTGCCTTTGGGGAGGAAATCTTTACGTGGCAGCCATTGTTGAATGTTTACCCTGTAGATTCAGGAGTTTCTTATCCTCCACGGCAGAGTACTGAGAACTTCTCACAGGCTCAGTTTGGCACAACTCATGCTCAGTCCCAGCAGGTTCCCAGATTGGTTCAAGAGAGTTCATGTTTGCATCATATTCCAGTCCCAGCACCTCCATCTTCGAAGGGTCAGAGCAGGCCTCTGTTTCCCAATCCAGAACCTGCTGGTCAAATTGGGATGCTCCCTGGTGAAGTGGGAACTGTGGGTGATGCAACGTCAGAGCCTACAAGCCCAGGAGGTGTTTCCCAAACAACCTGGGTTATGCCGCCACGGGATATGTCAGGACTGAAGCGACAAATTGTGAAGCTCCTGAGTCTAAATGGAGGGAAGATGGCTCTTGTGCGTGTCCCTGCTGAATATAACAAGCAGTTTGGACGGCCTTTGTGCTTGGCAGATTATAATGCCTCCAAACTTGTGAACTTGATTGAGAAAATGAAAGATTCTTTGTGTATCAAAGGTGAAGGTGGCCAAAAGATTCTGCATTTGACAAAGTCCTCATTACGCGCTTCTCATAAATACCGCACAAGTTCTAATCGGGCATCTGTTCCCAAAAGCGAGAAAGAAAAGTACGTATCTGCGTTCCTGTTCTGAATAGGTTTGTGAAGGATGGAAACTTCTGGATATTTATGGGTATTTGTTCAGGGCACGAGGTTCCAAGAGAGTGGGTTGTGCAAGTTGATTTGTTGGGATTATACCAATTTTTATGAGTTCCATCTGTATGTAAACAGGGATGTCAGTGATGACTCGGAGGCTGAGGGGCAGGGGCCAATTGTGAAGGAGGTGGAGAAGGAGATGAGTAGGGTAGAGAAGGTCACTTCACAGGACGTTCCAAGCAAGCAATTTCCGCTGGATTCTGACACAGGTTACACAGGAGTTCAAGCTTCAGTTGTTCTGGATTGGGATTCAGGTGATGAGAAAGCAAATAATGGTGACCCTCTGATGGATAATGGTGTAGAGGTTGAACAGGTATGTCTGTTGTGAACAGTGTGGACCTGTCATCCTTTGAAATGCCTTCATGCTACATGTCTCAGTGCTTTATGACAAGCATCCATGTGTACAAGTTGGAGGCTCTGCTTCAATTTTGGCAGTTGTGTTTAAGTAGTGGGAATATGTGCTTTGTGTCAGAGTTACTCAATTGTCAAATTCCCTTTGGGAGAAGTTTCAGAAGCACATTTGCTAAAATACCAAGCAGGGATTGTTTGTTGAAATGCAGGTTGAAAAAGTGGAGGACCTTTTGGATGATGGGAAGTTAGCCACATTCAGGGATGAGCTTCAACAGCTACTAGTGAGCTGGACATGGCACATCAGGCTTGCAGAGTTCTTACAGCTTTACAAGCAGCGCTATACTCATGACATTGACCTGAAAGCATTTGGTGTTGAGAATCTGGAGTCTTTGTTGCAGAAGGTCTTCGACACCATCCATTCTGTCTGCAGCCATTTTGGGCATTGTCTTAAATGTTTCTTAGCATGTGTTGTAAAATGTACATAGCTCTCAAGATGAAGTGGATATTTCCCTCTTGATGACTGTATATCTTACTGAATCATGGAGGTGAGAAGTTGACAATTCCAACAGGGATTTCTGCTCATATTCAGCAAGAGTTTGTATTTGGCTAAAGTAGCATGTCTTATTCACTTGCTCTTTAATTATTTCACTGCAGGTGAAGGATGTTGCAGTTATCAAAGAGGATCCTGCCACAAGAGATGCATTCTTGGTGGGTGTGAATGCAAAGAACTTGATCTAGACATACAGCCAGCAAGTTTGCCAATGAGCTAGGATTATTAATGGTGTACATAGTCCAACACTGTCCTAAGAAGTATATTCTCTTGACCTAGTTTTGTGTTTCCCCAGTCTTCAAGTCACCCAATCTAGTAGTCCAGAATCTTTTCAGTTGCAGGGTTTGCATTTGATATAGGGGAAAGTTGGGTTAGATGCGGGGTCTTACCTGGTGTGTTGTGGATAAAGAGGTCCATAAGTGAATGACCCAAACAATTCACAGTACTATGATTTCTAATTTCCAATTCTGGAAAGTATTTATGAGTATGATAGTGTTTCTGTTTAGAGCCATGTGCAAGGACCTTCCTGTTTACAGTTGGGAGGAACACTAAGCTTCACAGGCAACATATGGTATACAGTGACATGCAGCCTGAGTCATTCTGTTCTGACAAGTATCAAAATCGGTCAACAGCTGGAAGTGTGCTGAAGTTGCAGTGACATCGTCTGGAGGCCATCTTTTGGGACATTTCATCAAGCAGCTTATAGTGGCCAGATACTGAAGTTGCATCATCATCATCAAGATTTAGGCATCTGCCATCCATGGGCTTAAAGGTTGGCTTTTAGAATACCCATTCCAGCAGACTTTCAACATAAGATTTGGATTTACTACATTTAGGATATCAAACAATCATCAGCTTGAGATAAGCAGTTCAGGAGTTTGTTTCCTTTTCTCAATTGCTAGTCAGAGATTTGAAACTGCTATGATAGCTACTTCTCAGTTTATCCATTACTGTTTAAGTTTGGGTTCAGCATTTTAGTGCTCTTGGTTGTTTTGAATTGCTGGTCAATTCTGCTATCCTGGAATCCAGTGTTGTCTTGTGTAGGCACTTGGCTCCAAGACTGGCAACCTTTAACTTGTATCAATGGGTATCAGGGTGACTTAGTAGAAGCTATCAATTTTTAGTTTGCAGGGTGGTGCCAACTTTTCAGGCACAGCCAACCAGGTCCTCATTTAATAGTGACACAAGGTACAAATTGCTGGATGTTGGTGGCTCTGCATCAGCACCCTATGGTCTTACTGAGGTGAGTCTCTGCAGCTTTTCATCCTGGTAATCTTTGTTTATCATTTTTGCTCAGAGGTTACTCCCACATGTGCTTCTAGCAGTTCCTGATCTGTCAGGTTTGAGGAGAGGGTATGTTTGTATGTTCCTGGTTGACAGCTCCTTTCCTCACCATCATGAATGTGTGTGCAGCTGGATCAAGCTGCAGATACCTTCTGATGTAGTAGGGTTATTTTTGTTTATTGAGTGATTCTTATGGTGAGGAACTGAAACATAAGTCAGCTCTTTGATGTCTTGCTTATCCACTCATCTTGACAAATCCCGTTTTCAAGAAATTGAGTAAGTTTCTTGTTTGTTTAATAGTGACACAAGGCACAAATTGCTGGATGTTTGCGTTGTATGACTCATGCAGGCCTACAATCCAATGGTGGTGGTGTACCAGTCTCCACTATTGAGTAACCTTAATCATGGCAAAAGGTAAATACAGTACAAACCCAGAGAGTATCCTATATATTATATACTGAGTAATTTTAATCCATGTAGAAACACCGTTTAAGTTCAAGAACAGGCCTTTTATGTATAACCGATGTGCAGGGTGAAAGGCACTGACGACAGTTCCTTCCCCTGCTATGACAACAAGGGCGAGCAGCGGCTCACATTGGCTTACATTTAAAAAAAATAGATCTTACACGAAATCTCCCGCTCCCGGCTGGAACAAGAAAGGCGGCCTCCAAATACACTACCGAATGTTCCTGAGGTTGCTGCGTCCCACCTCCCAAAAGCCAAGAAACTCAAAATCTAAGAAATCATGTAGTCAAAATTAAGAACTGCTACTTTTGGTGGTGGTGGCGGCGGCTCTTCAGCACTACCATTTCTTATCTTTCGGTTCTTTCAACAAATAACCTATGTCAGGGTTCTGGGAAATAACCTGTCTAGACCCCAGACCACTTTTGAACAGGGTTTTAAATTTCTGCCCAACACTCTTAAAGACCAACAACCATGACAACTCATAAACCATAAACCCCCAATGCAACTCCAACACATGCCCAAGCCAAAATCCAAGGGGTAATAAAAAATAACCCCAAAGCCAGGAGGTGTAACAAAAGGGTAACCCTAAACAGTACACCTAGCAAATAATTTGTTACATCATCTCCAAGGGTTAGGCACTTCTCACTCCATGGCCGCTCCAATAAATCGCTCCAAGGTCTGGAAGAAAAAACAAAAGGGAAAATTGAACTCAAAAGAAGCACTATCCAATGAACAAAAAGGAACTTTGACATATTTCCAAAACCAAAAAAACTTACCTATAATCTATTGTCATTTTCTTTGATGTCCAAAAGCCCAACCTGATCAATTAAGTCTTTCTTTCATAAGGGCCTCCTCCATGTTCATGAATTGCTTCATGGATGCCAAGCCTTCAACATGAGCATCATCTGGCCAATTCTTGTAGATGCTTATAAAGCATTTCAAGATTTTCTATGCCCAATTGAGAGTGTCAAAAGTTGGTGCATACACTTACCACACTAAAAAGTTTCTTTGCTTCAATTTGTGAACTACAATCCCTAGAATTTCTCAAGCCACAAACTTGAGCGAGAGTCCCTATTGGAAAAATATCTCATTTTGATGAATCCGCAGAAACCTATAAGAGAGGGTCAAGTCCACCTAGCAAAAAAGGCTAAGGGCCAACTCATGCACTTTCCACAATTTTAATGGATTTTTGGCCTCCTCCTTGGTAACTTTCTTGAACCTAAAATGGTTCATGCATTCTTTCACCACTAATTAGTTTCCATAAGATCATGAAGACTTGTGGGCTTAACATTATAGGATGTAAAGCTAAAAGCTCCAACACCTACATCATTTGGGTTTTAAAAGTTACATGCAGAAATAAAAGGTGGAAGTAAAACTTGATGGTTATATTCACTAGCAATTTGCAATGCTCTCTCCTTGCCAAGAAATTGAATGGCTAGCCCCAAACCCTTGTAATGGGGGTCTAATATCATGCACAACATGCTATGAGTTTTGGTTTTTTGGAAAGAAAACATAAAAAATAAAAATGGGTTTTTAAGACTTTTATCATTTGTTTCTACATGTTTTACCAAAAGACTTGGAGTTTCCTATCAAAATCTTAGGTCTCATTAAAATCAAATCGTAAACCATTGGCTTGAAATCGATATGGCAACAATTAGAGCATTTGAAAGCGACCAACACCACCAAAACGTGTCTTTCATGACTTGGACATTTACAACTAATGTCCTAATCTAATCATGTAGTCATATATCCTTAGTCATATACTTTTACTCAAATTTGTGACTACATTACAATTGCATTATGATTACACAATTAAATTAAGATTATTTTGTGACTACATGATTAACTTACACACATTAATAACCTAACTAGGTGCTAGTTACCTAGTAGTTATTTACTAACTACCTATAACATAACTATTACCTATGGGCTAATACTACCTATTACCTACCTACCTTACTACCTACTACCTCTAAGTACTACTTACCTACTTACCAAGCTAGGTACCTATTAGGTTATTAGGTAGGTTATGAGTTGTTAGGTAAGTACCTAGGTACTTAACTTATAAAGTAGGTTAGAAAAAAATGTTTATAATAATATGGTGACAATTTTTGTCATGTAAAAATCATGTGATGCAATGGGTCAATGGGGGTTTAAAGACTTTTTCTTTCAATGTGGAGGTGAGGGGTTCAAGTCTTCACACTTGCAATTTGTGAACTAGCCTAACTAGCTTAGGGCTAGCTAATTAACCTATTTTTTAGGTAGGTTAGGGCATACATTCCTAAGTAGGCTAAGGTTTACATTCTTGACATATAATCTGGGTTTTTAACATTTATATCATGTGTCTACATGCCACGTGTCTACATGGCATAGGTGGAACATATTTATTTCATATTTAATGAATTATATCCAATGGCCATAATTTATGTATCTCATCAAGCACTAATGACCTCTATGACTTTAAAGTCACAAAATTCATAGTCATAAATTGTCTTGTGATTGAACCACACTAGTGATTAGGTGTTTTAATTCACATGTTCTATTCGACTACATAGTCATGTAATCATAGATGTCTTTCATGACTAACAATCTAGTCATAAATCAAGTCGCAAAAAAAACTTTTCTTGTAGTGATTATATTTTCATTTTTGTTTTAGCACACATTGTTAAACCATGGGGCCCAAGTCTTTGGTTTAGCACACAATGTTGAACCACGGGGCCCAAAGTATTAGCAACAATTTGGGTTATTGCCCAAACTTGGGGATTAGGCACATGACCTTCTAAACCCAACAATTGTTGGCTTCCATAACAAAGAACAATCACATGTTTGAACTAAAAAATCTCTTGGAATATGACAACTCTTGAAGCAAAATGAGTCTTCACAAAAGTTTTTATTTTCCATGGAGGCACCATTGTTAACTCACATGTTTTGTGCCATTCTTACCATCCCTTGCCATTTTTCTTGGTCCAAGTAATGGTTTTTTGCAAAACAATAATGCTTTTTTAATTGAAATGGAAGGCAAACAAGCACATATCTTGGAATCATCTATTGCATATTGACAACATTTAAACATTGCATGACCCCAACAAGAACATACAAAAAATGTTGATAATCCCAAAACTTCATAAGACACAACAAATGTTAATGCAGAAGTCATGGGGCAAGATTGCTCCTTCATCTTTGACATATGTAAGAACATGAATATTCAACCCATGTTTTGCAAGCATGTATTACCATGGCATTCCCAGATGTGTTATCTCAAAAAATCTTATAGTTACATGATAAGGTTTTCAATTGCCATTCAAGAAATGAACAATAAGAATAAATGTATCAATACCTCCCCTTGACATCTAAAAATCAAAAGATATAGTGCATGTATTACATGATTGAAAGGTTGGAAAAACAAATCTTTTTTTTGTCCACTTGGTAATCATAGGCAAAAGTTCATTTTAAAACTTTTGCCTTGATGGGAAATTAAATCGGGAATTTTACCTTAGAATTAGGATAACAACATAAGATCTTCTTCAAATTGTCTTTGGTGAGGATCATTTTTATTGTAAAGAATAGAATTACCAAAATAGGTAGAAATAGTGTTAGGAATTCGGCTAAACCTTTCTTTTGTTCGATTTTTTTTTCCTTCAAGCCCATCCTTTTGCTACTTAGTCCATTCACTCCAAAACTCTCAATGATTTCCCTCCAAATGTTTTTGTAAAGCTAAAATCCCATTTGTAAATCTAAAGTTGATCAAACTTTTTTTGTTTTTCATTTGGAAAAAATGGGTAACACACAACACATTTCATATGTTCAGCTTGTGAAGTTGAATTTGAATTTGAACTTACTTATAATGAAGAAAAGTTCAACACACATAAAATACCCAAGCTATGGCTATTTGAGTTTTAGGTTTCCATAAATCGAACAATTTTTTGCCAACATAGCCCATATTTTTGAACAACTTGTGCTTGCAAAATTATCAGCATGTGATGTTGCTATTGAAGGCAAATTAGAAGTAGAAACACAAAACTCCATTATTAGTGGAACTTTTATGATTTCCCATCAAGATCCATGATCTTACCACATGAACAACAACAAAAACAAGGATAACATGACCACAAATACCAATTGAACACAAGAAAATAATGACCGGAAGCACCAATAGAGCCTAAGAGAGCACGACCATAAACACTGAAAGCCCAGGAAAGGAACAATGAGGAACACCAACAAACCTAAAAAAACAACAATTAGCAACACCAACAATGCCCAAGAGAACACAACCAAGAACACCAACAAAACCTAGGAAAACAATGATTAGGAACACCAGCAATGCCTAGGAAAACACGACTAGGAACAGTTACAAACCCCTAGGAAAACATAACCAAGAACACCAATAAAGCCCATGAGAACATGACCACAGACACTAAAGAGCCTAGGAAAGCAATAACCAAAAACACCAACAAAGTTGAAGAGAGCATGAACACAAACAACAAGAACTTGGGAAAACAACAACCAAGAACACCAACAAAGCCCATGAGAGAGCAATGATCAGGAACACCAATGGAGCCCAAGAAAACATGACCAAGAACACCAAAAGCCCAAAAGAACATGACTAGGAACACTAAGAGTCCATGAGAGCATGACCAAGAACACCAAAAGCCTAAAAAAGCATGACTAGGAACACTAAGAGTCCAGGAGAACATGACCAAGAACACCAAAAGCCTAAGAAAGCATGACTAGGAACACTAAGAGGCCAGGAAAGCATGACCATGAACATCAACAAACCCCAAAAAAACAACAACCGCGAACACCAATGGAGCCCAAGAAAACAATGATTAGGATATCAACAAAGCTTAGGAGAGCACGAGCACGAACACCAATAACCCAAGAGAACATGACCACATGATGAATACCCATAGAGTTGAGAAGAACAATGATTGTGAACACCAACAAAGTCGAAGATAACATGACCACAAACACCAACAAAGCCCAGGAAAACAACAATCATGCACACCAACAGAGCCCAAGGAAACCATGACCATGAACATCACTAAAAATGGATGAAAACATGAAAGACATACCATGAGGAGTGAAAATCGCCGTTGCATGTTACGAGACCTGCCATTGCCATTACCACAAGTTTGCAAACAACAAAAGGAAAAATAAATCAACTCAAATTTTGCCAACACCAATAAGTGTTGAGGAGATCAACAACCAAGAACACCAATAAAGCCTAGGAGAGCACGACCATGAGTAATGATAGGAATGAGGTTGAATTTACAACTAACCTTTGAAGTTTTTTTTTTGAGCTTCGTTTTGAAGTTCTTCCTAAGCTTCCAAGCTTCAACGTTTCACCTTTCATGATCACACAACACAAAAAAAAACCCCTCTCGAGCTTCTTTTTTCTTTTATCAAACATTGTTGCATGACTTCTTTTGAACACAACACAAATATTTTATGAGCTTCAACCTTTAAAATCACTTCAAGTTTAACCTTCTTGAGCTCAACACATAAACTATCCTCAGCTTCTTTGAGCTTGAGAACTTGAAAAAAAAAAACTTTGTTTAATCTTGCTCATTAAAGAGAAAACAAAATGAACAAGAAGGAAGTGATTCAAGAAACAACTAGAAGGGCAACCATATTGGTCGAAAGTCAAAACTAGTGGATGCTCAAACCCTAATCCTAAATAAAGAATTGGAATCTGATTTTTGAAGAAAATCCAATCTATTCCAACTTTTTCCCCTGCTTGGAACCAGCCCTCGAGTTGAATTCCGATTTTACATATAGGTCAAACCAACCCCCTCGGTTCCATACCCAACCCTGTTCCTTGTAGATTCTGATTCTGTTAGTTCTAAAACTTGGACCCGATGTCGATTAGGTTATTTAGAACTGGAACTGCCGATTCCTATCACCCCAAACAAGTACCTGTCCAATACTAGTCTTTACCATATCTATTAATTGAAAGTTTTGAATGTGAGGGTGCATTGAGCTATCGTTCAAGCTATTTTATTTTATTTTATTTAGTATTTAATTAAATTAGATGCATGCTTTTGTTTTCATTTGTCCTTGCTTATTATTGTGTGCCTTCCTTTATGATCCTGAAAGGACATATAAAAAGAAAAGTGCAAAATGATTTGTGTTGGATAATGATCAGTTTTAGAACCACAAAATATAATAAAATATTGAAAGAATATTATGATCAACAAGATCTTTTTTTTTGGGGGTAACGTTCAGAAGAGAAACAAATTTTTAAAAATGTTGCAACTTGCAAATGTTTTTTTTTTTTTGGACATTTCAATGATGAAAAACAACTTGTGGTTTTTTGTTGTGTGTTCACCAACATACTCCCATCATGGAGCGCATGGTAATTTAATCAATTTTCTCCTTTTGTATTTGTAAGAACTTCACAAAACATAATATTCTTCTGAATCTTTTAAGCATCTTACAAATTATTAACATCTTCATAGGCTAGCATAAGGTTTTGCTAGTTCAAAGTCAGTTCATTTTCATCACAAATGACATCCAAAATTTCTTGAAATGCAAGAGTACTAGGTAGAACATTTACTAAAAATATTTAAATTAATTTCTAATCATTATCATATTTTATTTAATATTTCATGTAGTTTAAACTGTCAATGTTTGTTTTATGTGTGATGTTATAATTTAACATCATTCTTATGCTTATCAAATAGTTATTTCACTCATGGGATTCTCAAGTTGGTGAGAAGTTTTTCTAAATGGTAGATACCGGTGAAGGATGAGGGCACTACCAAAACAAGAGGCTCACACAACTCATAAATGCAAATAAGAATTGAAATTTTCACATGGAATTTAGAGTTGGTTAGGTTTCATCGCCATTATGCACATTTAAACAATTTTTGTGTGTGTATTATTCATTTGTTCAAATAGTGCACATAGTTCAAGATAAAATTTATGTAATAAAAATTATGTACAACCAATCAAATGCAAAAAAATTGTTTATCTTTTGTGTAAGTCCACCTTCCTAGCAGAGGAGCATAATTTGGGGTTCAACTTCCCTGAAAGGTCCTTGGATCAGAGTAGCAAACATGGATCAGATGAGAACGCAGTCACCAGTGCTCATCACTGCTTGCGCTTACTCATGGACACTAAAGAGTTGACACTTGCACTCACAATTTGATATAACTAGTCACAAAAAAATTAGAGAACATAAATTTTTTTTTATACTCACAGCCTGCATATGTGGTAAGGGCAGTTGCAAAATCCCGAGGACTATATGCCACTTGGATAGCCAACTCATCAACAAAGCAAAAATGAAAAACATTGTATAATATACACGTGTAGTATACATATGTGTAAAATTTTGACACAATATTCTGCTTTACTGGAAAACTGGAAACTGTAGATTTTTTTGATTGGGAGCAAAAAAAGCATTCACATAATTTCTTTTACATAGATGGATTGTTAGCGATTGTTGGACGGTGGCAATACGCTACTGCTTTTGCATCCGATGGTGTGAAAGCAAGCCACTTAAGAGAACAAAAGAAGACGCACAAAGGCATCACGGGGAAGAATATCTTTGGCGCTAAGTTATCTTTTCGTCATCTTTCTCGCAGTTCTGGCGTTTGCTTGGAACCCTAAAAACGCTGCTCCGTCTGACACTTCGTCTTCTCCTTCTTCGTCTGCCGTTGCGAGGATTCATGGCAATCGGTGCGCGCACGTTGGATCGAAATCGGAGTTACGTTAATTCGGAAGGCAGAAACTAAGTTAGAGCGATAAGATTGTAGTTCCGGTTCTCTGAAATTTCGTTTGAGTTTCACTTTTTTTGAGTACCGGAAGCTTGAGGAAAGAGAGAAAAAAGGAAGTCGCAAGCGGTTTGGTGGAGAGAAAAATAAGCGGTTTGGCTTTTTGTTTTTGCGCTGATATGTGGAGAGAATTTCATTCAGAGAGGCGGAGAAAAAGAGAGATATAAAAGTAGACAGGTTCTGTGCTTGCTTTTGCTTGAGTGTTGGAGATTTTGGGAGTTGATTGTGCATTTAGAGAGTTTGTGGATTTCTTTTGTAGAAGGCGAAGACGAAATATCCGGAGATAGTTCGGAAAGTGTATTTCCGATGCCCGGCAGTCTTTATCTGCATCTGCCGTTGTCGCTGGACCTGGGCTGTCTGAGTGCTTCTTCCTCGGAAGCCCAGTCCAGGAAGCGAGGGTTCCATCCAGCAGTTTGTGGACTTGGATTCACATCCTGGGAAAGAGATGGAAGGGAATACCCTTTCCTGCAATGTCATGTCCATCACAGAGGTTGATGATGCCACTGTGACTGAAAGTACTGCAGTCCAGGTTCCAGCAGCCACTTGCCTTGAAGGTTGTGATGGAACTATGAAAGCGGGCAATGAAGAGAGCTCCAGTAGGGTCTTGATGGAACCAGATCTTGTTACAACACCTGAGCCCTCAGAAGTTTTGACATCCGATTTGAACTCCTTGCCAGTAAGTTATGGGAGATTTCTGATTGTGTTTGTTGGCAGATTGGCAGATTGTTTCAGTTTTTGTCCAGTGTTGAAACAACAACTTGTTCAGCAACCTGGAATTTCCTTATGGTTTTATTGCTTGAGACATTTGATACCATGTGGCTCAACTGACGCACATAGTTCATATCTGCTTTCCTCCTGGACAGCAAAATTTTTCAGTGCTTTCATTCCTTCAAAGATAGATTGTTTGGTTCAGACATAAGTCAAGCATTGCAAGATATCACTTGAAATTAATTCTTCCAATTCTTGTCGTCTTTTCTATGGCAAGTCCAGGTTTTGAAGAAATCCCACATGGGTAGTGGTGAAGGATCAGGGGATGCGTGCATCTGTGCCATCTGCCGAGATAAAATCAAGCTGGAAGAGACGTCACAGGTCAAGGGATGCGAGCATTCTTACTGGTAAAAACCTTGGGAATTCTTTTGCTGTGAAGTTGCTGTGAAACCCATCAGCAATCAAGGTAGTGTGGTATTCAGTGCATGGCCTTGAGAGTATGACCATAGTTTTTTGTGTGGGAAAGATATATTCACAGGAATTGGAATTGTGACCCCATAGTACTGAATGAGAAACTGACAGGTGGCATGTGATCATTGCAGCATAACATGTATCTTGCAGTGGGCAATTCACAAGAGTCAACCATGGTGCCCACAGTGTCGCCTTCCCTTCACTTCATTGTATGTGTATAGGGCACTTGATGGCAGGTATGTTTCCCCTGTGAGAGCTAGTCCCTGATTGTCTGCTCTGGAGTAGTATTACGAGGGTTGGCTGGTTAATGTGTGATAAATGTTCATCAGATTGTTAGCAATTCATCTCTTATCATACAGTTCAAGTGGGAGGACTATCTGGATTGTCAATTGTCTTATATGGATCATGGATTGTTTAGTCTATTTTCTTAATAGTGATTTTGGGGGGTGATGGATACTAGTTTAAATGACTACATGTTTGAGGAAAGCGTTTGTCTTTTGCTACGGGCTTCATGGTTCAAACCTCCACCTCCAGTACCAGAGGTGGAGGACCTAGAAGATTACCATGAAGAAGATGACTGTTTTGATGAGTTTTACTTCAAATCAAATGTGCGAATTGGAAACCGTCGCTGGGGTGATAATGGCTATGTACGGGCTGGGCGCCGTGAGGCACGCCCAGTTGGAGTTCGAACACGGGTGCCAGCTGGTTCACATCCTGATGAAGCAAGCACTTCTTCATCTTCTTCAAGGCAAATCAAGGCAAAAGAGAAAGAGTCTGCAAAAGATCCACCTGGCCGTCGAGCAAAACGGGCCCAGAAACGTGAAGCTGCAGACAGGGCCTCTGCTAATCGATTGCAGCAGCATCACTAACCATCAGTTTGAGTAATTGACACATCAGAAGGGTGTCCTTGGATCTTGCTTGCCTAATTGACCCTGCTTTACCATCTTTGTATAGAAGGCTATTTTTTTTCTTTTTTTCTTTGTTTCTAGAGCTATTCATTTGTGTATGTGTGTGATAAACCTTGCATTTTATCTTTTCTAATGACTATAGGATTGTACAGTACCAGTTCGAACAGTCAGAACAATGTCATCATAGATGCATGAAGTGTGATGCACATCGTAGAATTGACTGGTAACTTATTGTTGTTCTTTGATTTTTCCCTTGCTTCTGAGAATGTGGCAGGAACTCAGGATGCCTAATTCTGTATAACTGTTTGGCCTAAGTTTCTGAGCAGACTATTACCGACTGTTCTAATCTGCACTTTCCTCTTAGGAATTCATGATTCTACTCGGTTGCATGCATGCTTGGTTTGTTGTCACATTGTCAAATCTTTACATATTGTAAGATTTTATTGTTGGGTCATTTGAAACTTTTTACTGAGGTTGATTTTAAAATCAAGGAAATCTTAATATTTGTACATATACCTATACAAATATCATAGAGAAGATTGATGGGGCAAAATTTTCATCAATTCTTCTCACATTTGGATATCATTGATTTGTAAAATTATGGAATCTGTTCTAGTGCCTCCAATGGAGTAAATAGTTCACCAAGATTCAGTAATAACATATCATATGCATAGGTTCATTTGCCAACCAACCTCCATGAGAACCTCCGGACGTTGAAATGTTGCAACTTGAACAGGCAAATTAAAAGGCATTTTCTCATTATTGTCAGACATAATGTCTTTTGGGTCATATCTCTAAGAGCTTTGTAACCATGCCACCAATGGAACTTAGGTCTGTTTTTGAAAATATTTATCTCCATCATGGAACTAGTATGATTCCAATGTTGCTTTGTTACATGTTTTGCTAGATGTTAAACGATGAATTGAATTTTATTGATGAAACCATGCCAAACATAATTGAAGAATTAAAAGTCGACCTAAAGGGGAAAAGGAGGTAATAAAGAGAGCATCAGCACCATATCAAGAAACAACACCCAAAAACACAAACCCACCAATGGGAATCACAAAAAAGGGCAATGATGACCCACCAAAGGGGGTCAAAATATCAACCTAGGACCCGAAACCCTCACCAGTCATGTGAAGTGTATCCGACAAGATGGAAGGGAAACTTGAAAGAAAACCCAACCTAGAACCATGGTAATCCTATTGGGTCTACTAGCTTTTATATAAGTTTGTGAAGTTTAACAAATTCTTCAACCAAGTTCTAGCTACTACAAAAAAATTCAAGTTTTTGAGAGGTTCACTTCAAGATTATGTAATTTGCCTAAGGTTTTTATATGTGTTTCACCTCACATTTCTCAATTGTAAATGCCTCAAGTTTCTCCAAGTTCCTTGATTCAAGTTTTTGTAAATGTGTTAAACATCTAGATGCAAGTTAAGAAAAAAATTCATGCAAAATGCCTTGGAGTAAAGGCTTAAGAAGATGGGTGAAAGTATTATTCATGATGATAGTGCTTAACTTTCAAGTGATCTTGATGAACAACAATGCACCTTATTATATAACTAACCTAACTACTATTAATGGCAATAACGATCATATCTAAATTTATGACTAGGTCTAGGTAGGGGTAGGTTATTTTATAGGTGTCTACCTTATGTTTGGTTAACTTTTCACTATTATCATTGAACCTTTAATTTTAAAAATATAATTAAAACTTATTTGCTATTGTGTTAAAAACATTCTAAGTACAAATACAACATGACAAGGTATTTGGTTAGGAGGTTTTTGATTACCATTGCTCTTCAAGTTTTGTTCGACGAGTTACTATAGCTACAAATCCTTCCATTTGATAACCTTGAATTATCATAATAGGTATCATTGTTTGGTGAAAATCCATATGGACATGACTTATTAACCTAGGTGGATTGGGTAATAATAACTAGTACCTATACTATCACATAAAGGTAAGGCTTAAGTCTCAATAGTTCCATATGATGATCATGCTAATGGACATTGGATCTAGGTAACAAAGCTAATATTGTATTGTTATTCAAGATGTTGTTGACACAAAGTTATATGGCCAATACCATTTGTGACATTACAACAAAATGTGGTTTTTCTTGCACAATACAATCCACGACACATTGTGCACATTGCAATGATGAAAAAAATCTATCATATGTTTTTTACAATTTAGAAATAGGGCCACCATTTCTTGCTTACTCTCCTCAACCCACAAGATTGCCACCAAGGTGAGGGAAAAGTTGTCTAGGATGTTTTTCCCATGGACAAAACTTGTTTGAGAAGGCAAGAATCATTCACATAAGAACCCATTCATTATGTTGACAAACAATTTTCACACAATTTGGTAGGTTGTCCCAAGCAAGGATATGGGATGATAATTATTGCGAAATGAGCTCTATCCTTTCTTTAAGGTAGTAGTTTTGTTAGTGTTGAGTTTTGGAGGTATGGCAATTGATTTCAAAACTTCTGCAACATAATTTTTTTAAAAATTCACTAATGTTAAATCATCATCATTGATAAAATTTTGCAAGGATTCCATCTCTATCATGTGCCTAATTCCCTTTGGGCAATTCTTTGACTATTTTTGTGATCTCTTGTACTCTATTTCATTCACAAGTCACATGTTCTATCTCAAGGTCACTTTTTGAAATAAAGCTTTTAAGGTAGTCTTTCTCCCTTGAAGATTATGTTATATTATTTCATCTTTGTTGTAGAGCTCAACAAAAGAATTATGGGATGAAGGTGTTTGCATGGTACAATGAACTCAAAAAATTGCCACAATGTTAAAAATTACATTACAAGCAAAAATTGAATGATTGTAGTTATTATTGAAAAATGTTTAGAGATCAAAATGTGCAATTAAAGATTGTTCACATCTTAATAGATAATTATTTTTAAATTTGTTAAAAATACAAATGATGCAATAATCCTTTGAAATATGTATGTAACATGTAGTTGTTTGTCACAAGATGACCATTTTGACAAATGGATTAGGAAGTACCTCTTTTGGTTTGAGTTTATTAGGGAAGTTTTCACATCAATGTATATACGTAAAAAGAAAAATCTTTCAAATTGACTTAAAATCATAAATTTTATATTTAAATTAAATATAAGCGTTTGGTGGAACATTATGCTATAATAAGAGTGATAATTATAATATTTGTAGGCTATAAATTTTTCTTTCATTGAAAATATATATGCCCTAGGTGTTGATTTGAATTATCCACAAAAGTCAAGTGGAATTTTTTAATTAAGTTTTAAAAAGTATATTCTTATCAAATAGGGTGTTTTAAGCAAGCTTTGTAATGTGTTTAAGATACATCCACTCAAAGAAAAACATTGAAAGCAATTTTATATTCATGATTGTCTTAGCTTGTTTTATTTTTGAGGCCCAAATCAATTAAATGTTATTTATTAAAAAAATCAAACTAAATTAATTTTTAAGTTGTGATACTTTAGTAGTTTAAATGTACATCCAATTTTGACTACATTTGTGTCCAAAATAGCATGCAAACACTTGGGATCCTAAAGCTTCTTGGGTTCAAATAGAGTCTTCCTTTTATCCAAAAACTCCCATTATTGTTATCAAGACTTCTTATTTTCAACATAAAAAGATGATTTTTTTGGAACATCTATATCTTATTTTACACCATTTAGTTCTTAAACAGTGTATGTGGGCTTCATATTTTTCATGTATAACAATTTCTGACTAATTTTGTGCACCACTCAACTTGTTTCACACAATTTGGTTGTTTCAATTTTTGTGCAAGTGAACTCAACATCTTTTAGCTTTCAAATTTGAAAATTGTATTATGTTTCCCATTTCTTCCTTTGTTTTTCGCCATCTTGAATTTTTTACCTTAACCACAACCAATTCTTTGCTAATTATTTGGCACCATGAAAGGTTGGTAACTTCGTACAACTTTAAGTTGTCACAAATTGTGTTAACAAATAACTATAAACACAAGTTCATTTTAAATCTTCTTGGATATATCCAAACTTTGAAATGATTTTTCTTTTTCATATCTTGTTCAAATTTTTAAAATGAACACTTACTATTAAAGAATCTTCAAACATCTATGCATTGAGTTAAACATCATTCACAGATTTTTAAATCATTTATGAGGAAAAAAAAATTGAACATTAAATATGGTTTGTAAATGAATTTATTATTGGTTTTTCAAATCATGTTCAATTGAAACAAGAAAAAAATTGAATTTTGTAGAAAACTTCAAAGGTTTAAAAATGGGATGAAAGAAAATTTGAAAAAAAGAAAGAAAAAAAGATGGAAAATCTCTAAAAACTATTTTATGAAAAATATTTTGCCATGAAGTTAATTTTAAGAGGTTCTTCTTTAAAATGAACTAAATGAGGTCACTGTCATTTTATCTATATATAATTTTTAATAATTGACCATTAATTTATGATTCAAAAAGTCATGATTCATTAAAATCACATAGTTTCCAACTTTATGATCTTCACTTGTCATCGAATTACAAATGTGTCCCATAGTTCTATCCTAATGTATATTAATTATTCATTTGATCCTTACCTTGGGCCAAATTTGATGCTTAAACATATTAATCTAGTTGAAATCATATTTTTGTTAGGATATCATTGCACATTGAGTATGCAAACACAATGTCATGTGTTAACAATCAAAGCATACAATTTCATGTCAATTTTGATTTTTTACATTTGATTAAATGAAGATGAAAAGAAAAAATTGACAATAATTAATTGCAATTACATTATCAAAATAAATTTAGGTGTTTAAAATTCAACTGACTAATAATATTATAATTTCCCCATGTACTTAACAAAGTGCAATTCAATTATCAACCTATATTTCAATCAAGGTCTTTCATGCATTATAAATGAAACATAATCCCAAATTTTTATGCAATCAAAGTTAAGATCAAAATTGGAACCCATAAATTGATCAAATTGGGAGGAGGGGGGTAATGGTGTCAATGAATCATATCCTAATTTCATTAAGCTACAACTTGCATATCAGACAATTAGTTGCAATGATGAATAAAAGTGATCGAATAAACAAATTAATGGCTCATACAACTACATGATCAAATTAGAACATGATCACGAAATGTCATAGTCGTCAATAATGGGTTTAGTGTAATGTTGTTCCCTCCCAAAGAATTATAGCAGTCAAAGGCTTCTAACATTAAAAATGAGAAGATAAATAACTATAGGTAAGTTCAAGCAAATAATGATATGTCATAGATAGATAATTCCAATAAGAACCTGCTACAACAAATCCCACCAAAAACAAAACTATTTGTCAACTAACTTACACTCAAGTAATGGACTCTAGGAACAACAGGTTTGCAACTATTCGCATCATGGTTTTACCTCCAATTCTCACACTCTCTTCTTCACACTCCACACCTGTACTTAAGTTCCTCTCCCTCATTTTTCTCCTTCAAGTCCATCTACCACATAAGTAGCCACCCACTACCTAGATAGGTGGCAACTACCACAAGTCCAGATCCTACTTTTTTGTCTACTGGCTTCTCCAATCTTTTCTCCACAAATCTTTTAAAACTATAGTAGCACCTCCTACATCAAGAGAGATAGTTGGATAAAACAACCCATTACCCCTAACTCTTCAATTACAGGACTACCATATAGTTACCCTGCCACCTATTCTCCCCCCCTAACAATAACTATATTAAGGAAGATTTGAAATACGTGACACATGTTAGTGCATCATCAAATTGAAACAATTGAAAATTGAATTTTCAATTGTATACTTGAAACCTAATTTATAAAAAATTAGACTAAACATTTAAACTATTTGCAGCTCCAAAAATATAGGGTAAATGCATATTGATCATGTGGTTTTTCAATATTATCATGAAAATAACCAAAAAATTTGCATTTAAGCATTGGAATGATATCACTATTATGAAATTCAAACTATTTTTATTACTCCATGATGAACCTAGCTCAAAGGTTCATAATTATATATTTTACGATGCTTGTAGTGTGATCTCACCTCCTTAGTTTGCACATTGGTATCCACTACACAATTTAGAATTGTTTGTTTCATATTTGATTAATACTACAACAATGTTTCATTTACCATCCTGTTACTATCATTGGTTAACTTTCTTTCTTAAAATATATTGTCTTTCTCACATCATGATGATGGAGATCAACTTACAAACAAAACAAATAAACACAATATTTAAACTTTAAAAAATTGAATTTTGTAGTTAAAGAGCAAGTGTTGTGGGAGATTCTACAATGCAAAAGGGTTGAAAGAGCAAAAATGAAGAATAAGAAGACAAAAAAAAGGCCCAATCAGATTAGGTACCTATAACCTAATTCACATAAACATGTATCATTATTAATAGACACCACACTTCAACATCTTTAACATGAACACCTTGCCTTTGGGCACCCTTATTTTTGCATATCTTATATTTTGGACATAATAAATACCCACATTTGAATGTTGGATAAATTTTGTTTTCATTTTTCACTCCAATTTCTTACTTTCAATTTCTCAAATTCCTCAAGTGCAAGTAATTCCATCACAGCGTGTTAAATGCCAGTGATGAAGTTTTCACCAACATTTCATTTGATTTTGTTGAGTAATTCTAGTGTTATTCAATTTCAAATTTACTAGCTGCAATTACTCATGGAACTAAACTAACTTTGTTTTGAAAAAGAAAGCAAGACTAATCTACTGTTGGAAATTTACATATTGTGATGACTGGCACATGAGGTTGTCCATGAGTACATGAATTTTGCTAAGATTGCACTCTCAAGGTACTAAGATCAATCTTATATATCATATAATACGGCCTTTGGCAATGCACAACATGACAAAATGGAAATGAAAGGTATTTGCAATGATCAATTTTTGCTGAAATTGTACATACATATACTAAGATCAATCTAATGTGTCATACTCCAACTCTGGGAAATGAAGACCATGACAAAATGCACATGATGGTTGTGTACGAATTTTGGTTTTGGTTTAAGAAATTGGTGTGGGATTTGGACAGGATTTCAGCTT
>Ga0116231_10003407_pt1 | contig 33096 bp, 30 predicted proteins | sample S1TSphgellanicum_2_FD_89695 | JGI IMG/M metagenome (GOLD analysis project Ga0116231, IMG submission 89695) | Host-associated microbial communities from peat moss isolated from Minnesota, USA - S1T2_Fd - Sphagnum magellanicum MG | ecosystem: Host-associated > Plants > Peat moss > Unclassified... | reverse complement strand
TGGTTTTGGTGGTGGCTTTAAATGGGTATTTGGGTGGTGGTTGTTTTAAAATGTGCTACTTTTTTTTTTTTGGGGGGGGGGGGGGGGGAGTAATATTGTTTTATTTTATTACAGCCCCATGTTGGGTGCCATTAAATATACTCATGGTCGGATCTTTTGAAAGATCTCATTGACTAGCCTGTAAAGGGCTTTTATACCTAAGAATAAAAATACTAAAACATGAGGGCTTTAAATGGTGTAAGAATTATCTCATGATACTCGGTGGATGCATGTAAATGGGTATCATGGAAAAAAAAATGACAGCAAGTTTTTTGAAAACATAGTTGCCCATGGAAGGATGCAATTATATTTTAGTAATGCTTGTGGGCTCTTACCCTTAGGCAAGGCGCTGTTCCAGTACTGTTGTGGATGCAGGCTACAGTAATTAATTTTATAAAGTTAAAAGATACAGCCGTATTGACACATGAAGCGCAGCTGGTGTAGTGGTATCATAGTACCCTCCCACGGTACTGACCGGGGTTCGATTCCCCGGCTGCGCAAGGTTGCAGAAGAAAGTTTTTATTTTCTTTTTATAATATGGAATGAATTTTATTGTCAATTTTATGGAACTGATGATTGAAAGGGACTGCAGTTTGCACATTTTTTGTACGATGGGTTTTTTACCCAAATTTTTCTTGGGTATGGGTTGCACTGTTCTTCTTTTAAAATTTTCTTATATTAAATTTATTTAAAATTTAAAATTATTTAGAATTCAATTTTTTTCAATTTAAATTTTATAAATAAAAGCTGTGAGGTACGTGGGTTGGCAATTATCCACAAGAGGACTTAGCCAATTTTGGCTACACATCAAAGAGGACAGTACAGTACAAATACTGTTTAGCATTCTTGCTATGGTTTGGCTACTCGCAACCGATTTGTCTAAATATGGCAATTTCAAATGGTTTTTTCTTCATAATATGAGGACATTGGGCCAGCATTTTTTGCCGAGAAAAAAAAGCCTTTGTACTTTCTTGCAAGGCCATCTTTCTTGTCACCAGGTTGTGAAATTTTGTCCCCAAAAAAATCACAGATCGGATGATGTGAGGGGAACGTTGAGAACACTTTGAACTGAAATATGAAAACCGGACATCAAATACCAGTCAATTTTTTCTAATCATGTGTGGCGGGTGTGCTTTACCCAGAGTAAAATTTCTGTTACAAATAGAGGATGACACCTTGTATGCAAGGGGCCATCCTCTCCTTAAAACAAGGTATCACAAACACGCTGGCCCTGCCAATAGATAAGATACATTGTACATCTACCTACTCTCTCCACACACTCTGAACACCAAAACAATCCATTCCAATCTAAACACTTTCACCAAAGAAACCGGTTCACCAAATGTGAAACTGGTTCTAATAAGGTAAAACTTCCAAAAGTTGGGTCCAATGCAATAGTCCCCCTTCAAGGCCCAACAAAATCATGGGCCTTTAAAATTCGACCTAATCTTCAAGCTGACCTCGAATGGGGGCCATGGAATTTGAATACCACACACTCTTCAAAAGTCTCAGGCCAGGTCCTTATTCCTATAAACGGCCCATTCTTGGTCCTTACCCTACACATAAAGAATAAAAAACATAGTAAGGTATCCTATAATCAGTTCGTATATGGAAAATTTTCTCCCTTTAAAGGGGGCATGAACAGTTTATGAGAAATCAAATACAAGCAATTGGGGATCGAATGGGGATCATTTGAAACCCCATATGAGGAGGAGGATCTTTTTATATAAAAAAAATGGTTTCCATGATGAAATGATTTTGAAAAAACTGTGCTAAAATGTGCACTTTAATAACAATTGGTAATAATACATAACAACAAATGCACATGAAATTGTAAAGGGCAACTTGTAAATTGCATTCTTCTAAAAGAAAACCTGGATTCAAAAATGGAAACAATTGCTACTGAAAATTTATAGAATGAAGAAGCTTTGAATGTGATCATAAATTAATGAAAATGTGTTTGGGGAATCACTAAATTTAGAGAATGTAAAAATTGGAAAAATTTCATCATCCTCAATTGGAGGAAGGAAGTGGCATCCCTAAACCCAATGGGGTAACCTTAAGTGTTGCCACTTTCAAGCACAACACACAATGTTACCAGCACAAGTGACCAAAAAATCCTCTATAAAGTCCAGCAAGGCCGTTGGTAGCAAAGGTCTTCTTATACACATCCAACAATCCATTGAATTGTTGCTCCTCATCCATATTCATTGAAGATTTTGGCATCATTGGGTAGTCATGTTCATGCATGATCCAAAGAGTACACAAAGATGAAAGACGAGGCACCTGCTAATGCCCCTGATGCAAGGTTTCTGGCCAACCACTTCCAGTAACCACCCTTTTCTTTCTTGTAACCAAACGAAAGACTTGAAGTGGTCTTTGGATGCAAAAATTGAATGCTCACATGCCATTACAAACACCTTCCAAACTTTGTAAGACAATGTTATGCACATCTTGCATCCATGGCTTCAATAATTCCAAATAGAACATTATTGGAATGATTGTGAAGCTTCAAATGCCAATAAACTTAGAATTAATCGATGAATTTGACTGTCGATTAATTGAGGAATTCACTCAGTGTAGGTCTTTTCTGAGTGGATGTAGAACACACATGAGTCGGGAAATAGCAGATGATGTTAACCTCATTAGAATGCCAAAGAGAAAGAAAACCCTCATCTCTAATGGCGTGGGAAAACCACTTGCCAATTCCCTTGTAGGGCTCCAGAAGACAACCTGATTTCAGCATCTCATCCTGGTTCTGGATCAAAAGCTTGACTCATTCAATGGGTGCAGTTGCTGTCTTTGCCATACCAGAAGAGACTCCTCCCATCAGGAAATCCACCAAAAAACCTTGTACACCCTTAGACTTGCTTCAGTGTTTCAATGAATACTGGAGCCATGCTACCTGCAGGTACCAAGATCTGGTGATTTGCTATCAAATCAATGGGTCAGAGGGTGTCAAAACCAGTAAGGGTCCTGGATATGGCCCCAAGTCTGGTCATAACAGAAAGGGTGGATCAATGCACAATTTGGTTCTGTGCTCGAGAGTACATTTGCTGGTGTGGCACCAAGTGGGATGTTTGTGACAATTCATGCATCATAGTTGAGAGGTGTGGTCTCTCCTCACCCATGTTGAAGTGCTTTGTGGATGAACTTGTCACAAACCACACTCGTACACTTAGAATCCCAATGCCACAAAGAACCAATCTATTCCTCATTCCAAATTGAAAAACTCAAGCTCATATGGGTTACATAACACCAACCATTCCCCATGATTCTGAGAAACTATAGCTTTCAGATGGTTGTCAGAGATCAGGTTCACAGGAAAAAAAAAGGAAAAAAAAAAGAAAAAGAAAAACCCAACAACTTGTGACCTAGTGGGGCTCTAATTCTAATCCTGAATTCTACAATAAGCTACAAGAAGTTTGAGATTGAGATGAATCTGCTGAAAGATGGACTATTACTTCATTCAATTCTCCAATGAAGCCATTATCAATGAACCAATTAACTGTGATTTTTTCTTCTCTCAAAATGAGCTCAAGAAGACTCTCTACACACCCTGGAGTCTACTGCTCATCATTTGCAGGGCCTTCAATTTGCTCCCAGAAAATCTCGCCTTCTTCCTTTGTCTTCAATTGCTTTAACACCCCAAAATGCAAAGAGCAAAACAATATAAACTAAAACCAGAGTGACAAAAAACCAAATTAAAGAAAAGCACACTTAAAATTGAATTGTAGAGTGCAGGTCCAGAAAACCCTTGTAAACTCATTCTTCTGAGAGATGGGCTTTTTATACGATTTTTTTGGGGTCATTCAACATACAAGTTTGTCAACAGCAGATTGGATTTACAATTTGGGTGTAGATGGATGTTTTTTTATTTTATTATAATTTTTTGCTCTGGTCTAACACAAGAGCCGACTCATAATGACTCTCACCACTTATGAAAAGCTCAGAGTTCAAACCAACAACAGTTAAAGTAGGAGATGTTCAGCAGTTTCTAGCAACACTTTACCAAATGAAAACTAGATTGTTCCTTATTAGTCCCTCCCTCTTTACAGGCAGAGCCAACAAAGTGTGCACAAGTGCACACTCTATAATGTGGCTCAACCCTTTGAGAGGGGTGTTACTGTAGTTGGGGGCTTGGGCCCTCCTATTATGTAATCTAGTCTGGGCCAGTGTTTTTTCTCTTTTTCTTTTTCTTTTGGGTTTTCTTATGTGGCATCATTAGTGCCGGTCTTTAAAAGCATTTAGCATTAATTGGTGACACATTTGTAAAGGCCGGTCATGTTTAGACGGCAACCCAAAAACTCATAAAATGCAAACTTGTGATATATACAAAACTACAACTAACAAAATATACTACAAACTATTTTCCCTTATGGTTTCCATTTTGAGGACGGGCGCCTCAGGTCCCTTGCAGGTGAGCGCTGGAGGTCCTCGGCAGGGGGGAGGTGGGAGCTACAAGGCCAGCTGCTGCCAAGTAGAAAGTTTCTCCCTGTTCTGAAAGATCTGAGGTCGGAGTTGATGATTTTGTGAATGAAGTCACAAACTCTTTTAATGTTAAATTACAATCTATGGTGCAAGGAGGAACAAACTTAGACAAGCAACTAACAGAATCACTAAGGGAAGGCCGTGGATACAACTCCACAATTTGAAAAGCAGGAGATCATGATCATAATGAAACTGATGTTGTCCTCAGATCCAATGTGCTGCAAAAGGTGTCAACTGAGAACAAATGTAGCGAGGGAGAACAGACATTTCTTAGCAGAGTGGCATCACATTTGAGATTTCAAAACAGTTCAAAGCTGTTTTCCAATAACACCACCTTGCCTTAATTTGAAGAACAGAGAGCATCATGCAAAAGAGGTCTTATCTGTCTGCAGCAGATCTTGTGGAAAAGGTGAAGTCCAGAAACTAGAGGACCCTTGACTGATGCCAAACTCATAGGCTCAGGGTACAGTACAATGCTCCATGGTTGGTTTCAGTCTGACCAAAACTGCATCCTCCCAAATCCTTTAGAGTTAAAAGCATCTGACTAAACAGATTCAAGAGGGAAGATTTTGTCAATGACTCTCATCAGTTAAGTTCACTAGACTTTCCATTCATGACTCCAACAAGTGAAAAATCAGGTAACATCAGGAAACGTGTGAAGTTCTCAGGACAAAAAGGGTCATTGATGTGAAGGGACTTGAACAACCCAGAACCATGGGGCTTGTCTTTGCACCACGCTCCAGGTGAGAAATTCAACAGCACATAAGTGCTCCCAAGTCTCTAGCTCACATACAGCTGTCAAAGTGATCGAATTTAACCTAGAGAATGATGAGATTGAGCTAGAACTTAAAATCCTTTTGCTTCTTAGTCTTGCCCTCCTTTTCCTGTGCTTTCCGCTTTCTCTTCTTTTCCACCTGAATTGACCCAAAACAACATCCCAGCATCCCCATTACAAGAAATCATGATCCACAAGCAATATAGCCTTTCAGCAATCATTGTAAAGCAACATTTAATGAACAAAACTTCGATCTGCAGAGTCTTTGATTGTCTGAAGAAAGAAAAAGAAACTATATAGGATGCAAGGGTAGTATTGACCTCTGCAACCATATCACTGAAATCCTCCCTTTGTGTTGCAAGGGTAGCTTCATGACTAGCAGCCTCATACCTGGACACATTGCCAACAGATTCCAACTAATATATTCACATCACATGAAAATAAAAGCCAACAGCTGGCACAATGAAATTAGCAAGTTTATTCCAAAAGCTTCTGCTATTCTGAGTAATTCTGCACCACACAAGACCACATCTTTTCCACTGACTTCCTATTCTTCAAGTTCAGGGCACATCATGGAGCAGCAATAACAGGGCATACAACTACTTGACATGATGTCAAGACAATCTTACTTGGCTGCAAGGGCGTCATCATCAAGACCTTCAAGTTCCTCTGGACGCAGGGTAATGTCCACTTTATCAGTCCTCTGGCTCTTAAGCAAATCAACCTACACAAGGACAGCAGGTCATAAGCTAAGATGCATGTAAATATTTATATATGCAAAAAGCCAGAGGACATAATTGAAGCCATATAAATACACTGCATAAACAGGAAAGAATCATCTGCAAAAAAATGTCAAAATATTGAACATAAACAGTATTTATCCAACTAAAGGACACTTGACCCTCCAACCAGGCAGTCCACCGTCCAACCCCTTCAGAATCAGCAGATCTTGTGGATAGAAGAAAGGAAGACAACAGGCCCACACAATAGAGATGAGACAAACCTTCTTTACAGCTGCTTTGTCGCCTGTAGGAAGAACATACCTGAGTATACAACCAAATTCCAAGGTCAGGGCTTGTTCTACAAGCAGCTCTTTGCTGACTGATGATAGGTTTCCTTAATAACACCAACCCCTTTTCTTATCCTGGCATCTATAATGCCAGGACTCAAAAATCATTTACTGCTGACTCGAAAGTATGGATAGGTCAAATGAGCAACAATCTTACGTATGACTTGCACCCAGAAGTGTTCCTGGTTGAATGCGTTCCTCCTTCTCCTCCAAAACCTGCATTCAACATCAAGATCCTATGTAAGAATGGACCACAATGGTGCCTCCATGAAGGAAAAGAAGAAGACTGTAGTCACATCTGACATTTGCTTCTGATCTGAAAATCACATCCGTGTGGAAAAGCAAGGCCTTACATGGTAGAGTGGCTTCTCTGGCTCCTTCCTCTGTGTCTTTCGGAGGTCAATAACATCTGGCGTCTCCACTCCTGTAGGTGTCCTGTTGAAGAAAATAAAAGCACCTGGCAGTAATGAGTGGTCTGCCATCCAGAATACTTGGTTGGACATACAACCCAGCTATTGCTAAGACACAAAAGTGACAATAGAGAATCTCAGTGACAATCATGTGAGCAAAGTTCATGCTTGTGAAAAAGCATACGTAGAAAGAGTGTCGACAGAAGTCATGCCATCTTCCAGCTCCTCTTCATTGAGTTCAAGCTCTTCCTCCTCCTCCTCCTCTTCCTCTTCTTCTTCCTCCTCTTCTAGATCACCCCAGTGTTTTGACCGATCAACTTGCTCCTCCTGTACAACCAACATAGCAATCAGTGCAAATCAAGCTGAAAATTGTGACAAGAATCAGCACCCTACAAAGATCATGCACACAATCAGAATTGGTGGCTTGAATGAACTGAATGATGGGCATATGATTTAGCCTTGTACTGTATCCTCCAACTGCCATCACCCAGGTAAAATCATCTGTTCCATACCTCATAAAACTCAGGCTCTGGCTGCTGAACACCAAACACATCTCCATACAAAGGGCGTCCATACTGTGACAGCAAATAAAATCCACCTGTTCAGTAGCTTATCTTGCACTCAAGCACACATCTTCACTATAGTGCTGCAAGGCACATGATGAAATTTAGCTAGCCATACATAGTATCCAGGGTCCTAACAGCCAATAAAATAAGTCGCTGCATGTAACAATATCCAAGGTCGCAGGCCAGTGATAGTTTCAAGTCCTATATAATCATCACAAACATGATGAAGTGCAGCTTCTCTCTTTCAGACTGCACAATCCCAGAAATTGACTACAACCACAGAATCTAATATTGTGCAAAATCTCATTGGTGTGAATACAATGAACAAATAGCAACAGACCAACTAGACGGAAACAGTTCCACATGAAGCTCTACATACAGCTCACCTCATCAACGGGAGGCTTGCCCCACCCACCAGCATGATATCCAAATGAAGCTCCTTCTGGGATGGGTGCATTCAACCCAGGAATCTTTAACTGTGGATAAGAGGGAGGAGGTCCATATCTCTGCACAGGAGCACCTAAATGTTAACCTAAATGCAATTATCACCCACATGAAATGCTGAAGTTAAACCTACTCTCATGAAAATCATCCTGCTTACAAGACATGCAGTTCAAAACTTGACAATCCAACAGACCTGCATATTGATGAGCCAAGGTGGAGGAGCTCCCTCTGGCATGCCAAGAGCATCTTTCAGTTCCTGTGACAACTGTCCAGGTTTCATCTCTCGTAATTTTACCTGCACTCCCAAGTAACCACAACCTGGTGAGTTTACTTCCTCTTTCAGCCTATGTACATAACCTGGAATAAGGTCCTTGGTTCAACTGGAGCTGTACAAAGTACAAACAAACAAACTCACACACATCTCCCCCTGATTGGGGTTGCAAATCCCTACTGCAATATGGACTTGGCATCATAGGGAGCACATAGACACTGGGGTGATGATACAAACATACTACTCACCTCAAACTCCTTTCCTTCGTGGTAGAGGTCACCATGGTGAGTGAGCTTTGGTTTTGTCTGGTATTTGAAGAATGCATCATGAAGCACCTGAAAAAGTAGCACAAAATAGCTCCTAAGATATCCATTACAAAGTCCAAGCTGATACTAATGCGACACCAAGTCAGCAAGTTCACCATACCAGAATGTTAAAGAAGCCTGATAGACGATCATTATTTACTCAAAACAGGACCTGATAAATTCAGTTGCAGACTCCCCCAGTTGGCACAGATTGAATATTACAAAAGTTTAGAAGGTTGTGATAATCCTAAATGTTCAGCACAACAAACCTGGTAGTCAATGTCCATTTTCCCCATCTTTGGCTGCATCTTCTCCCTCTGCTTTTGCTTGAGCTTCTTGCTATCCTCTTTCTCAATATATGCCTATCATCCCAAAGGATAAGAAAAAGGAACTTTAGAAACAGCTAACTTTGTTAGGAACAAATCTACAAAGTTGATTAAACCTTGCCTCATCCCTATCTAACTGCCTGAAACTATACATATGGATCAAACTGAAAAACATGACACATACAAATCAAAGATATAGGGCATACAACCAGCTCATCAACTAGTCCATTATCTGTTAAAATATCCATACCTGTCTGATTTTCTCAATACCAGTTGCTGCAATAAAATCAGGAAGCTGAAATGGCTGCTTCTCAATACCACGCTTGCCCTGAAAGCATAGCAACCATCAGAACCAGAACTGATCTGTGCTTTAATCCTACCAATAAATGACACCCCAGGAAATATCTCCTCTACTCCATAAATTTATCTCTCCAACAAACCAATCCCACATGTAATATCCTGCATGCATGCTGAGGTTGCTTGCACACATGGCCCTGATGTGCTGCATTGTTCAAATCTGTCAGAAATGCATCCAGGTACAGTACATGGAAGACCTACATGAGGTTTCCTCAGTTCTGAACAGGAGAATACTGTTTAACCAAATAAGCATACTACAAAGACAACACTGAAGGGGAAGGGTTGCACGCCCAGCAGATTCTGCAGTGCCAGGGTCAAAACTTTCAGTCAGACCACACAAAAACCCGCACAAAAACCTGTACAAGAGGTAGAGCATCTTTTGAAGCTCCCCTCCCTCAACAAAAAACTAGTAATTTGACAGTCCTATATTGATGCAATTTTCTGTTCTAACAAGGCTCCCCCTATTAGATACTGCCAAGTGACAAATCCTTCTCACACCTATGCACTACGCCCCAATTTCATACTTGGAAAGGGAGCAACACACAAAGAGAACATCCACAAGTAACTAAAGACACACAGCAGATGTAATGTCTCTCATCCAAATCACTTCACACATAACACATTCTATCCTCCTGATAAACAGGGAGGCTTTTCTCCACAGCCACCCACATACCAGTCCTCCATCCATATATCAAACTTGGCCATGGACCGCATCCTGCAGACACCACATGTACCAAATAAGAGGCAATGCCAGCTCGCCATCTGTCAACTTTCTTAAGTGCAAGACCCCAGGCTCAGCCTCTTTCATTCTCACTCTCTCATCCCCATTAGTCCCAGCTCCACTGGGGTGTTGGTCCCCAGTTGATAGGTTAAAAGAATGATGTGAATCACCTGTAGAAATTTCCGCTTCTGGCACCAATGCCTAGGAACAGGGACAGTGTTGCGATAGCCCTTCAGAAATACCAGCAGTCGTGGGTCTGCTGCTGTTGCATCCCACACCTGTTGCACCAATGGAAAGAGCCAACAATTACCACTGAGTCCTGTGAGGCATGGTTATTCACCATAATTCAATTTAGTATGTTCAGAACTTACTAGCTACCCAAAGATAGTGGATTTTTTTGGCACATTACCTCAACTACATCAGGTTTCAGGCATTGCTGCTTGAGCTCTGCAATCTTCATACGACGTTGCAACTGCACAAGCCAAAAATAACAATCCACTATTCAACCTTGCTGATCAAGAAATGATGACAAGGGAAAAAGGTTGGACATGCAATTCATATATGCTGATCTAGACATAGAGAACAATCTTAGAGAAATAATATTTCCTTCATAACCTCTAATTGTGAGTGAAATTCACCTTCTTCTTCTTGTTGGATAGACCCTTCTCTTTCTCTGTATCATCTTCATCTTCATCTTCATCTGAGTCATCTTCTGACTTCTTCCTTGGCACTTCATTCTGGGCTGTTTTTTCTGCCTTCACATCCTCATCCTATACAGGTATTTCCACAACTAATCAGATTACATATGGGGAAGCTTCCTTCCATGCTGCCTTGAAATAGCCTTTTTTCAATACCGACCTACTCCATCATAGCTTTCAAACAGTCACTCTTTGAAGAGAGCTCTGTAGCTAATAATACCATGATCAGGATTAAGAGCAATGCCAGGCAAAGAAAATATTGCTAGTAACAAATGTCAAGGTTCATGTAACACACCTTAGCAACAGGGAACATCTCTTCAACAACTGCAAATTTCTCAAATACCCGAAGAAAGTCCTCAATGAGGGGACCACTGGCATCCTCAAAATCCGGTTTCTCTGAGACGTATTCCACTTCAACTTTCTCTGCCAGCTGAAGTGCAAGTGTGCAACACTCTGTGTCAGTATCAACCTTCCTCACCTATCTCATTACAAGACTAGTAACAATAAAAAAGAACAATACAGACAAGGTGTGCTAATCTCATGACAGGATGACAAATTACAGCAAGGTCGGGAGATTGCATCCATAGATCACACCAGTAACAGAAACATGAGAGTGATAATGGACAAGAGCCAGTAACCATGGAAGGTGAGGACTATGAACTGCAAAAATCAGTCTCATGTCCACTACTACCAAATCAGGACATATCAGTAATCCTCACAAATTACATGTATGGAAAACCAGAATCTATGAGTAAGATAATGCACATAAAAGAAGACTTGCAATCCGCTCCTAAGTGGGAAGCAGAAGCCAATTCTTCCATTATCCTTTTTTTTGAGAAGACATGCACTTTTGAAGTGGCCAACATGATCAGATGCATGACACACACCATGGTTGGTTGGGGTTCAATCTTTGCTACATATAGCCACCTAGTAAGTGGCCAAGATGGATGAAGAACAGACAAGGTGTCACTGATCCAAGGGGCAGCCAGCAGAGGTCAGGAAACAAAGCAGGCTAGCAAGATACTGATTAACCTACTACACATGTAAAAAGGGTCAGGGAAGAATAACTATACCTCCACAGCAGCCGCATCTTCTTTGTCGCTATCATTGTCCGCAGCAGAGTCTTCCCTCTTTCCGGCAGCAGCGTCCTTCAATTTCTTCTTCTGCTTTCGTCGCCGTCTCCGCCCCTCAGCATCACGGACCTTCTTCGTGGCAGCAACCTCTAGTTGGTCTCCTCCTCCTCCTCCTCCTCCATTGATGCCAATCTCTCCATTTTGCCGGCCCCCGTTCTCTGACGGCTTCTTGTTAACCAAGTCCACCGTTCCGTTGGAAACTGCAGCAGCAGCAACAGCAGCATCCTTGAAGTCTGTGGTGGCGGTAGGTGCGAGAACACTGCCGTTTTCCATGTCTGCCGCCATCGCTATGTGCAAGCAAAGCTTCGTAGCGCAAACCCTCGCCCCCACTCTTCTTCTTCTCCTCCCTCCCTCCCTTTCCCTATTCCCCCGTCGCAGCCCTGAGAACTCTCGCGAACGCCAAATGGAGTAAGGAAGGGAACATAAACTTCTTCGCGTTTCCACGTTCTCTTTATGTTCCCCGCACCGACCCGGAGGAACTCTGAGGAAGAAGAAGGACAAGAAGCATCGACCCGGACCCGGAATGACTTCAGTTGTTGGTTCACAGTACGTAGCCAATAATAATATTAGTGTTTTTTTAACACTGGCGAAATTTCGCCAAAAATCGCAATTAAAAGTTAAAATTCTGAGAAAGAAGCAATTTCGGAAGTTTTCTGTCGCCAAAAATGAGAGAGGAAAAGAAGTAAAAATCGCCATATTTTTATTCATGTTTTGCATTTTTTAGTCAAAAATAAAGAAGGATGATTAAAGACTTTTACTTTACTTCTGGTTTGTAGCCAGATTTGGCTAAATCTTCCTAGGGACGATCGCCACTTTTTCCACACTTTTTCTATGGATGATCGCAACTTTGGCTACAAACAAAAATTCCTAAAAAATCACTGGAAGCTATTTGGTTCTCTCCTTTCAACCTTAGCGTGTGAAAAGAGGCTTTTTTTATCTCTTTTCAATCTTTGTGTGAAAAGGGTCATTTTTGGTCTTCTTCCTCGCTGCAGAAACCCTAAGCGAAGCTAGGAAGCAGCAGGAGCACAAGGAGACGCCAGCGCGCAGAGAGAGAGCGAGAGAGAGTGAGAGAGAACGGGGAAGGGCGGGGCGATGCCCGTGCGCCAATGGATGGTGCGCATGGCACCCCATATATGGGTTCCACGCCTCCTTACAGCTTTCAGAAGCAACAGATGGAGGTCTGACTTGTTGCCAACAAGTGCGGGTGGAGTTCTGGGGGTATCAACAAGGGGTTTGTCGTCGTCGTCGTCGGCCTCCGGGATCAAGGGCGTGGGATTGGTTGCGATGGCGAATGTGAGCAAGAGGAACTTCGTGGAGGCTTATGAACAGCTGAAAAGGCATCTGCAGGTAGCCGATTTCGTGGCCATAGATCTGGAGATGACAGGAGTGGAGAGCACAGTGTGGAGGCGGCATCAGGAGATGGACACATGCGAGATACGGTACCAGAATCTGAAGCATAGTGCTGAGAAATTTGCAGTATGGCAATGTGGAGTGTGTCCATTCAAATGGGACCAGACTGGTAAAAAGTTTATCGCTTTCCCTTACAATTTCTTCATCTTTCCACGTAATGAACTGCAGCTGGACATGCCGTCACGAGCTTTCTTCGCCCAAACAACTTCCTTAGAGTTTCTGGCCAAGCACAAATTTGATTTCAATACATGTGTATACGAGGGCGTTTCTTACTTATCCAGGGATCAAGAGGTTGCAGCCCGGTCCAAGCTAGGGTTAGGGCCTCCTTGTCCCGATATCAAGAAGCAAAGCATTACAGGGGAGCCTGAGATCCCATTAACACGATCAGGAGATGTGCTGTTTGCGGAGAGGATCAGGGTGCAAGTTGGGAAATGGCGAGATGGTTTGCTCAGTAATCAAAGGAAATGGCAGTGGACTGATGGTGATGGAGGAGGAGGTGGAGGAGAACCAAGTGTTGTTGTGAAGTCAGACCTATTTTCACTTCCTATAGATCCTATCAAAGAGGATCCTATCATTCCTAAGCAGGATATTGCAGTTGGTTCTAGCTTTGGCAGCTTGAGGCCCTCATTGGTGCTGGAGCCGATGAGCATGTTCCAATCAAAGCTTGTGAAGCAGGTTTTGAGGAAGAATTTTCATGATCTTGTTGGGGTGGTGAAAGAGAAGGGATCTGCTGCAGGTAGAACTACTGCTGGTGACCGGAGCCAGACCCTGATACAAGTCATTTTTACTTCTTCAAAGGAGGATAAGAACCAGCTGCTAGAGGAATTAGCTCAGGAGGAGAGACAATCTCTGGAAGGTAGGGTTTCAGAGGCTGTTGGATTTCGGAAAGTCATTGATGCAATTTCAGAATCAGGCCTGCCTGTCATTGGTCACAACTGTATTCTTGACATGCTGCATCTGCACAGTAAGTTTATGACACCTTTGCCATCAAGTGCAGCCCAGTTTTGTTCCTCCTTGCAAAGTTTGTTCCCATGTATAGTTGATACAAAGTATCTTCTTCGCTCTGAACCAACACTGCGAGGAGTGCTAGCAAATCGAAGCACTTCTTTGGCCATTGTATTCTCCCACATCTGTCAAAGCTTTGCAAACCAAGCTGTGGCATCTGGGAGGTTTCACTTTGGCAAGGGCAAAATTCTCAACACTGCTTTCTCAAAGGTTGCTGTAGAGGTTGCACAGGATTTCCGGGGGTATGGAGTCGCAAAGGATACAGGTTTGAAGCATGAGGCAGGATTTGATGCATATATGACTGGAGCTGTATTTGCACAGGCATGCCATCTTCTTCAAGTTGATGTGTCCACCATCCGAAACTTACCTCAGGCAGTGAAACAGGGGGATGCTGGGCTAGCAAGCTACACCAATGTTTTGGCCTTGGGCTGGGTTGGCAATATGGCACTGGATTTGAGCTCTGGGAAAGAGGCTGCAGGGGTGAAAGCATTTTGCAGTCCTCATCCTCATGCTAATCGCCGCACAGACAACTCGACTGTTGCATTAGTCTGGGGATTCCCTGCAGGATGTCAAGAACGTGACCTGCAGAGGATTGTTCATAATGTGTTTAAGCCAGGTGAACGTGGCCCACCTGTGGAGGTGACCTTGGTGGACAACAGTTCAGCTTTCATTGAGTTCAGGAACTCTGCTGTCATGCACCAGTTTTTCCAGCTCATCCAAGGCCCAAAGACCCCCACTACACACACAAGTTGCTCACCAGACTTGCGAGCAGCACCATATGAAGCTTATGAGCGTCTTTGCAAGTCTCCATTGAGCACAGAGCTTCTTGCAGACTCTGCACAAATTTTATGCTTGGATCAGCAATTTCCACAAGGAGGACCAATCCAACACAACTCCTATGATGATATGCTGCCTCTTGCTAGGTCTCAAGAACAGTTTGATTTGGAAGCAATGCCACCTACCATGTCTCAGGAAAATGCTGACATAAGGCATGACCTTGCTCCCAAAATAGAGAAAGAGATAGATACTGATTTGTTGCAAGTTTTGAATTGCAGTGAAGGTGCAGGAGACCATTTGAGAGAAGAAGTAGTTGAGTTGGAGATTCCAGAACAGGAAGTAGAGAATAGGTTAGTTCTAGAAAGTTTTGAAGAGACCACTAATGGTGACAAGAGGTGGCAGATCAGCAAAATTGAAAATCTGGAGATAGGACAACGAGCTGCATCATGGAGTGGTATGGACAATGCAAGAGACAAGAAAGATTTTTGCACTGTAGAACTTGGATACAGTAGATGGATGAAACGAACTTTTAGTGAAGATCAACCTGTATGTGTTAGCCCTAATTTGACAAAACGCCCACGAACTAGAGAGTCAGGAGATGGAAGTGACAGCTGAGAAGATTGGCACTCCTTGTTCCCATATGACATCAAACCAGAATTCTTATCAATCCAGCAAATCAAAATTTGAACTTTTCTCAGAAGGGTGTCAATTGTTCTCTACTGGATGTTCTATCCTGGGAGGTGAACTCATGATTACTGAGAAGAGCCAGAAGACATCTATTGCTTCACTTCTTGGCAAGAATTCTCTTCTTGAGGTCCTTATCATCTCAATTGTTCCTTGAAGATGATAGTGCAATACGTTCTGGCAGGATATCAAAGCTTTTGTGTGGTAGTATGGCAGAATTTTTGAACTGCTTGTGCTCATAGCTAAAATGGAATGGCTAAGTTTAAGAGATTGCTGAATTTACTAGCTAGTTTTATAGCTAGTCAAGGCTGATTGTATCATCTTTTGTGACACAGAGACACATAAGTTCACAAAGTTCCATTCATCATTGATTTGTGGTCTTGATGGCTGAGGCTCACTGTATGCAAATATGAAGGTCTCATGCTGGATATGGTGATTGATTGGTGTGGGAAAACCATGCAGGGAGCTTGATGCAACTGCCATCAGAGGTCTTTCTATGTATCCTCTTTGTTTCAATGCATCAAAATAGGCAGGTCACATTTTACTGTTTTCTGTGTTGAAGGTGTCATGGATTCCACACTGGTACAAGCTTCTGCCTTTTGGGATGCATCTGTCTGAGCATGTGTTGAGCACCAGATAGAAAAGCTCCAAAACACAGAGCTCTGCTGGTTTAATCTCGAAGATTGATTTGTCCGAGGGTGGTTGCAGGGTAATGTTGTACTGTCCACACAACCTGAATGAAAATTTCACTATAGTTTGGCTAATTGCTTTCTGGGAACAACAGGCACACATAAGCCAGTCGCAGGATTCACTGTCCTGAGGAAAAGATTTATGTATCTGTGTTTTTCCAGTTGCAGGTGGTAGTAAATGTACACCCTTGCCAATGGAAACAGGAGCTTCAAAGGTCTTCAGAATTAGATCTATACTTATGTGATCAACAAGTAGCTATCATATAGCCTTCATATGTGCAGCAAATTGTAGCCGAAGCATAGACAGATGTTAGGTGCACATCCCTGTTCTAAAACCTAATATAAGAGTCAATGCAAATTGTAAAATTCCCACAAAAACTGAGTGAATTCTGGTGGAGCTGAAAACACAATATTGAAGAGATGACTGATCAACTAAACTAATGCCCTAATCTAAGCTAACATTAAAGCTGTTTTAGAGGGCCTTGAATCTGTGCATGATGTCAATCTGCCTTAGGACACCTACAATAGTGTGGGGAGTTCTTGGACAAAGTCCCTACACTAATATGCACAGTGTGTAGAAAATATCATCTCAATTAGATTGGCACACAACCTCCATCTTCCCCACAACATTTCCCCTCCTTACAATCCTAACAATCACCATGCAACAACCTTTATATTCCAAATAAAACTCAATCATCTAGATCTAGAATTTGTTCCTTGGCAATGTCAATCGCTTAGGGCTACTGTTTCCATGCTGAAGGTGGACATTTTTACTAACAACCATAACCGGTTGCAACCCGGAAGACCATACATGGCCTAATGATAACCAAAAGTGAGCTGATCCAAAACAGGAGAGACCTCAGACTTACATTTCATGAGGCCCAGACTTGCTGTTTGTCTGCTGCAGAATTGCACTATTCACTATCAGGGTTGCAGCAACACCCAGGGTGTCTCTTTTTTCCTTTGGGGATACTGGCTCCTCTTTCCAAGGTGTTGGATCAGACTGTTGCAAAAGTTCATCCAGGCTCATGTACGTAGCTTGAACAAGAAGGCTGAAAACTCGAAGTCCATTGTCAAATCCAAGTGGAAAAGCAAAGCACTTCACCAAATCAAACAACCACATGAAGCTGCTGAGATCCCATCGACAAAGAGCTCAGATACAGTAACACCATCTTCTTTCAAGGAACAAGTAGTTAACATGTCAACAGAGTTAACATGGATCAGCTGCCCATGTTGACTCTGGACCATACTATGGGAATACAAAAGAGAGAGACACTCCCAGTAGTATGTGGAGGGACAACAACAATATGCAACTTCCAAATGACAACATGTGATTAGAAGAGGAAGAACAGTCAATCCTGATGATTTTGAAGGACTTCAGCAAAAGCTGTGAGTAAGCATCTGAGTTCAAAAAACTAACTAGAGCATGCATATGCTTCATTTGGAAACATGGATAAGACAGAACAACATCACAAATTCATTGAAACAGTGAAAAAACAGTCTAGGCAAAGCCAAAGCCATTGGGAACACTGCTCATAGATAAAATTAATTATATACGGAGAGACATACACAAGGAGATAATTTATCCACATCCAGGAGCAGGCATTATTTACATTATTGAGAAACATTCCATGTTCACTTGCAAGTTCAAAAGATTTGATGCTTCATGTGTGAGAAATGTATGAACTCCACTACTCTGTAAACACATTACCAAAGGACTTCTTACCCCAAGTAACAAGACTGTCCTCCATAACCTAAATGACCTGTTTATGCCTATACGAAGGGGCCCTCTTGTGTCCGTACCTACCTCTTGAGGTGGAAACTTCTCATAGCATCATCAATGAAGGGCAATAGGATATCCGACCAGTAGTACAACAACACTTGATCTCCCATTTTCTGCTTAATCACCCTGGATGCCTTCATTTCCAAGGCATGAGGCATCCAAACAGACACAAATCAATACATACATAATACAAACAGTGTGGGTTTTCACTGAGTGCTGCTGCTGTGTCAGACAGCTGGGATATTAGAGAAAGAAAACCCTTTGTAACCTTTGTAGGCATAGTATGCAATCCTGGTATAATAGAAACCCGGCATGAACAGAAGAGCTCCAAGAATCGAGAAAGCAATTCCTGTCACAAAACAAAACACGTTGGAAATATGAGATTTTTTTTCCCAGAGCAATATTATTACATCTTGCAAGTGCCTGCAACTACATAACAAAAGAACCAATCAGTCTTTTTTCCAAACCCTAGCACCATTGAAAACTAGCGGCACCGATAGATAGAAACATCAAAGACTTGTCTGGTATCTTAGCCGCTTCAAAAGACTACCCGGTGGTAACGAGAGCAGCAAAGGAAGGAAGTTGGTGTCAGAAAGGCTTACCATGACCTCTATCTCCCCCGACCTTGTTTACGATCATGATGATCCCGAATAGCAAACCGAGCGCTCCAAGCGACAATAAAGCAATGGCAAATGCAATTTCCTTGATAGGAGGTTTGTTGTTTACGATGAAAGTGCCTGTGGGCTCATCGCTAATAGAAAAGGTGTGATCAACGTACGCCATGTTTTCTTCTCGATCGATCCCACGCAGATTTCAGCTTCACCAAAACACACAAAAAAAAAATCTAACAGAAACTCCCGTTTCCGAAAACCCAAATTCCAAAACCCTCCAGGAAACTCCACGCTCACAATCACAGAATGAAACCAGATAGAACTCCACCAGACGCCAGTACCGTTTGTTTCCCCCAGTTATGCCACTATTACAAGAGAAAACAACAAGAAAGGAGAAAAATTCGACAGCAACGAAAGACGCATCGGGTTGGTTGCCTACTCCATCCGCTTCATGTCCTTAGCAAGGCAACGATGAGCGCAGCAGCAGCAATAGCAGTAGCAGCTTCGCGGGCTAGTGCAGTGGGACGTCGTGCTCCGGACGCCCAAACAGCGACAGGGAAAATTAGGGTTTCGCTTCGTGCGTCGTCTACTGTGTACGTATTTCGTTGACCTACAAATCGCATATATACTTGGAACGTATGTACCGAACATGTCACGACTCACTACGACTACAAATCAAATACATACGTTTATTTATCTGCCAATAGCTTTTTTTCTTTTTTCTTTTTTACTTTTTACCTTTTCAGATACAAATAGGCCCTTTAAAGCACTGGCAGAGAAATTTCTTGTGTATCTGGAGGGCACCTTATGCAGTAAACTTCTCCTTGCCATGTCTAGGCTTCCATTTTACATCCCTAGGAATTGTAATTTTATATTTTATTAATAAGTATTTTTGAATTATAATAATTTTATTTGTATTATATGTGAGTCAACAAGAACTAGCACCTATGTTAATTTTTTAGTTAGAAAAAAAGGCAAGCCATGTTAACTAACAATTGTTATTTTTTAATTAAAATAGAGTAATCATGTCAAAGGGACATAATAGGTGTCCACACAATTAACAACTTAGTCATGTCTAATTTTATGACTAAGATGTTACTTAATGTTGTTCAAAATGATGGGTCAATTTTGGCTATATAATCATCATCTTTTCCAAATGTTTGTTTTGACTAAAATTCAATCATAAAAAAAAATAAAAATTAATAGTGCAAATAGCTTAATTAAAAGCAGGTTGAGTGGAAATTATATTATTTTAAGCATGCTGAAATTTTCGCAAAATATATTTTTTTCAATAAAATGTTTTGGTGGAAGAAAATGAAACATCTCTTAAAATATTTGGGAATATATATATTTTTCAAAATCAAAACCTCAAAATTAAATAATTATTTAGCAAAAAGACAAACTTGTTATTCAACTATAATCATATATCGTAATACATTTCAGATTCAGTAAAAAATATCTTATTTTTAAATGCCAAAATTTTATAAAATTAAGGTCCCTTGCTCAAATTTTTGAAAAATATTGTGTACTAATACAAAAATTTCATAAGATTCCTTAGCTATTTTTTTAAAAATTCTTTTGCCACACTTTTGTAATTTTAGGTATTGCACTAACATTATGATATAAATCATTGCAACTTCAATGTGTTTGTATGGGATATTAATGACAAGGAGCCAGTGATGAGAAGGAAGCTCGAACCTTATTACTCGAAACCTATAGTTTGGTTGGAATGTTGCCCTAGCTATAATTAGGCTAGTAGAATTGTCTTTTCCATTTCATTGAGCGTTGTATTTTTCCATCTTCTTTTTTTCCCCATCTTCCTCTCTCTCTCTCAATTTTGTTGTTGTGTGTTTTGTTGCTTTTGTGAGGATTAGAGAAATGTTACATGAAAAGCCAAATCAACATAGAGAGTTTTAGCCAAAAGAAGTTTTTTGGGGGGAAGTTTTGGAAGTGTTTGTGGTTACTTTCGTCAAGTAGATTATTTAGCTATCTAGTTTACTCAAATTACTTCTCAATCAAAATGTCTGATCTAAATGGCGAAAATGTAAGTTTGAAGCTTGAAATTGGGTCTTCTTAGACAAACTTTGTTTCCACATATCTTTTGCACTCTTTTGTTCAACCGGATGATAAAGGAAATGTAGTTGGAATAAGGCCTCAATAGACCAAAAATTTTGTCGTTCACTCGTGCTTGATTGAATTTCTTCACTTTGACATTTCGATCACTGGGTAGAAATGGACATTCAGAGCATTAAGAAGGAGATGTAAAAAGACAAGACATGTTGCTAGGGACTTGGTTCAAGATTAAGAAAATGGCTTATACCATGGGCTTTTTCAAGTCACATAATAGGTAAGTTGATCAACCACAAAGCTTTACAATTTAGTGGCATATATGTTGTTGTTGAATTTAAAAAGCATGCAACCTCTCCTATATCAAGGTTGATTAAAAAATGACTCTTATCTGCCCACATTTGCTATAACAATTTACGTGCTTTATCAAAATTTCTTTGGATGCAATAGCTATAAAAAGGCATTCATATCAAGGTTTTCAAAACAACAATAATTTGTAAAAGGATTTTCCAACAATGTAAGGTAATTTCCCTAAAAATGTAATTTTAGCCTAGTTTTCATTTGTTTGAGTTTAACTTGTTGTTTTAATCCAGACACTTTGCCACTACCTAAAGCTATTGTGGAATCACCTCTCATTGTAACTCCAAGTGGAATATAGCTATGTTGTAAACAATTATCAATCACTACTACAATGGAATTTGCAAGATTGCATCATTGTCTTTTACACCATCATTGTTTTCTTCAATTTCTAAAATAAAGGTAAAGAAAGGAGTAAGTGCATTGACTTCTATCATAACTGCTTGAAATTATGATGTGAAAACACTCATAATCATAGTTTTTTGCCAACCTTTAATTATCATTTACTCCATTCCTTGGACTTGTGTCCAAGTTGCATGAAACCACCCACAAATTTCAAGTTTGAGGTTGTTCATCTTCAAATCAATGTGTGATTCCTTCCCCTTGCAAATTTAGTGTTTGATGAAATTTGTAGTCCATTTGTTGAAATTGACCTTAAAAGCATGTTTCAAAGTTCTTTGTATGATTATACAATAGGTTGCAATTCAATGGTACAATTTGCAAGAACAAACACAACAAGGATGTTAGGGTGTTCTTTTTTTATCCAATCAAAAAATTCCTTACTCTTGCGAATGCTTCAACAATTGATTAGCCATTCAAGTTTCTAGTTTTCTTGTAAGTTGAGTTGTTGGATTTGACTGCATATGTAGATGATCAAAATCTTGTTCACAAAGTCTTTTGTTGTTTGCAACGTATACCAATGATTTTCACTGAATGTAAAATGCCAACCAAAGTTTATGCACTTGATTTTTCCTTCATTTGAAAGTGGTAAACATCTATGCATAATACCTATAAATATAACATGTCCAAGAAGTAGGTATCCATTTGTAGCAAAAAACACCACCATGTAGTTATTTGTTTCTTATCTTCCACCCTTAACACTTAAATGCAATTTGTGCTTTTGTTTTCCCATGTTTTTTCTTCAGCTTTTGGAACAAGGTGGATCTTGGTTTGGTCATTATTTTGACCACAAGGCATGAAGGAATACAATATAACTTCACAAGGTAAGCTATTTTGTATGCCATGTTCTAACCTTGCTCATGTTAATTTGTTAGCATTTTGTTGGCTATAATGGTTGCCATGTGAAAAGACTAGTTCATGTAGTGTTTTAAAAATTGTCTTGTCCATTCCCTTGTGACTATGAAACCCTATGACTAGTCCAAAGAATCTCAAGAGCAAGGGCCTTTATCATGCCCCTTAAGATTGGTTGAACAATAAAAACAAATAATAGTTGTCTAACATTTTTCATCTTTTGCAACATTGTGATAAGATGATCCCAAAGTGTGGATACTCTTCAAGGATTGGCAAATGTTGCTTCAAATGTTTGACAATTGTGCCTTGTTATATTACTTGCAAGTAGTTTAGTTGGAATTTTCCTTTTGGTGTAAACCAAATCCATAAATTGTTTCTTGCCAATTTTTTGTATGAACTTGGAACTCCTGGATTTTAGGAAGTATTTTGTAAATAAAGCACAACATTAGAATTTGTGCCATACTTTTGAACTGCAACTACTATGGGTGGTCATAAATGTGGCTAAAACTAGTTTATGTATTGGCCTTTTGATTTATGACATTTTTGTTTATTTCCATGTTGTTTTTCTACAACTTCCTCTTCACTCTCTTTGTGCTTGATTTGTTTATCAAATTATACTATTGCTCCAAAAAAATTTGGATGTTCAACAAGGCGTTTTTCTTTTATTTTTGGCATTGGTGTTTTTGTTTGGCACTTACTTCTTTCTACAAAACATCCTCTCTTTCTATTATTGTAATTTTTTTGAATAGATTAGGAAATAAGGTTTTGTTGCAACTTTTCTTTACCCATTTTCACTCCCATGCACAAAACTAAACTATGTTTTAGTACAAATTTTATGAAAATTTCATTTTTTTGTTTTGTAAACATCTTTCTTCATAGATGTGCAAACATCACTCCAAAAGGCATGGACCAAACTTCAAGAATTCAAGTAGTGGTTACATGTTAGTTTTAGGATTTTAATAAGTATGCTATTGCATGTATTTTAAGTGATTTCAAGTTGTTGTTGGATATTTTTTAATTTATCAAATTTTATCAAATTTTCAACAAAAAAATTGCGTAATAATTGATTTTTCAAAATAAAATGATTATTCAACAATGAGATGCCAAACTTGAAAAGGTACTACAATAATCATGTAATTTAGCAATTATTTGGCAATTCCACGAGCTCTGGTGATTTTATTGGCTCTACATGTAAAGCCAGATTCACATGAATGGTTAGTAGGGATATTTGTATTCCATTTAACCTTCTCTTGATTTTGGGGTTAAAAAGACTAACACATGAGGAATAGACTAACCCCTGTGATGTTCACACAAAGGAGATAGATAAAATTGTTTCATGGGTTAATTTAACTGGCAAGGCTTCACAGGGGAGGGGCTTTCCCCTTTACCACCTCAGTGTGAATCCAGCTGAAGGGAGAGATTATGGAACAATGTCATTTACATTTGTTTGAGGAAAATTCACCAGTTGGTTCTGTGAACTCAAAAGAGTTCATATTTTGCTAACTTCATCAAATGTGTCTTATTTTATCACTAGGTGTTACTGTGATCTTCATGTTCATTTTTTGAGAATTCCATCTTATTTCATCACCAGGCTACATATGAAACAAGACATCATACTGACTCCCATTACACTACCAGGAAGCTTGCCATGACACAGCACATATTCTTGCCATTTAAGCATTGTGGCAATTCACTTGACCAACATCAATTACTTCTCTTGGACCTTAAATCAAATGCCAAATAACCTCACAATTTGGTAATGCCCATGATTTCATAACGATGACTTTATGGCAAGACCATTGACATCTAAACAAGTCCTGCATAATTGCCAGGTTTTTCTTCTTGAGATTGAATGACTTCTCAAGTCATTTCCAGAAGTCTGACTGCTGACCTGCCTGCAGTTGCACACTCACCTTTGACAATGAAAATGATGCATGAAAAGGCATCTGAGTTTGTAATACTTGGTAACTGACATTCACAAGGGTTTCTCACTTCAGGTCCTTCTAGCCTGTTGCCCAGATTCAGAGAGAACATCTAGTGTATCACATCAACAAACCAAATCACCAAAAAAAGTAGGTTTCAAGCAACTCATGTATGTGACTTGTAGGGTGCTCTTCATGTTGAAGCAAGCACAGCTGCTGGAACCACATCTAGAGAGATTAACAGTGTCACATTGATTACATCTAACAGGTAAAGCACATAGATTTGCCAGCTCCTGCACACACTGCAACAACCAAAGAGATCTGTAAAAGATACTGGCTCCTGCAATCTGCAGCTTTCCTGTCTGAGTCCACAGGCATTCAAGTGCCATTACAGCTGGCAAGATAAACTCCCCTTTGCTTGTAGCCCCGCTGCATGTAATTCACCTTCACCTGTCAGTCCAAAGGGTATGTCAACTTCCAACCTCCGCATCTAACCCATAGAGCAGGATTCCTGCAACCTGCAGGTACAACTTGGACACAACTGTGAGCTTTGCTTACCAGATTCTTTGACAAATGCACCTTCATTCCTACATTACAGCTCACATAAAGAATGGGTTCCTGTATCACCAGAGAAGTAGCAAGATGCTCCCGTTACATCTGATAACTCAAAGGATGTTCAATTCACTGGCAACCTAAAATGCCGCCTGCAGCAATGTAGCAATGCTGTGCATTGCATCTATACCTGAGACCTGCGCACATGCTCAGGCTTACGTCAGAAACCCGACAGGAACTTCTCACATAGTGATGACCTGTGCAACTCAGGTCTAAAATTTGGCAGGGATCAAGAGAAAACCAGAAGCTTCCCCATCAAAGAAACAAGGAAGTTTTGCAATACAAACCTACTAATCCTCCGGATTGTCTGTAGCATCTCGTGGTACAGGCCCTGGGGAAACAGTTTCAACTGCTTGGTGCTCCTCCCTTTCACGATTCCACTGTTCAATTCTTGCCCTCCTCTCTGCAGAGCCTTCACGAGCAGGACTATGGCCTCGTCTTTGACCAGGGCTTCGACTCCTGTCTCTTCTCCTGTTCCTTTGGTCATCAAACCTGCGTTCATCCCTGTCCTCATACCGACGACCAGCCCCACGGTGACGCCCACCACGTCCACGTCGTGACTCAAAAAAGTCCCTGCACATGATTGATGCAAGCACCGTACAAGGTTTACTTCTTTCCATTGGTTACATCCCAAACACCACACCCAAACACCTGCGTGAGAGCTGATGTGGAGAATCCTACTCTCAATCTGGGCAATTCACTGTTTGACAGCCAGATGAATGCCAATTCTCTCACATCCAAGCAAAGTGGTCAAGATTAATCCTCTGAAGCAGTTCAAGAACCATCAAGAAATGAGGCCAACAATGTATTAAACCAACACAAACCAACACAATGATAAACAAAAAGGTCAAAATAGGATCATTTATGCCCAAAACAAAAGTTAAAAGGTGGTGCAGAGGTTGTCAGAACAGGAGACCACAACAAACCTACCTGTCACCATATCGTCGAGGGCTTGCTGGCCCACGAGCTTGGCCACGACCATAAGGTGAGTGACTGCGGCTTCGGCTACGCCTCCTGTAGCTTCCAAAGAGCTTTCTTCGCAATTCCCTATCATCACATGAAACAAATAATGAATAGCTGTAACAAAGCCAACAGCCCAATTTATCATCGAACACTAAATGGTCATGACAAATCACACCCACCGTGAAATTTTCTTCAAGTGCATGAAATTACAGTAGCCTCCCCTGTTGCAAGTATTTTCCTCATATTGCCTGCATGTTGCTTCACGAAAATCTGTGACTGGTGAAAAGTCCAAAATGATAGGCCGACCTAAAAAGCGACAGCATACAGCACTTTAGTGGTTTGAATAAGTGACAACATGTTCAACTAATCATTAAGTGCCCATTGCACAAAACTGCTCCAAGTTCAAGGTAGACTAGCAATCAGTCATAGATTAGTCCAAAGGAATCACTTTTGAGGTATTGTATCTTCATGAATGCAATCACCAGTACATTGGGTCAGAACCAAGTCCTGCACTGGTCGGCCACCATCCTTTCATCTCTACAAGTTAGCTGTGTCAACTTTGAAGCTACAAGGCTGGGATGAGAAATGGGCTTGCCATGGGTATAACCTATGGTATTCTATTCTACTGTTGGGAAATTCTTCTTTGGTATGCAGAGACTCTGATGAGAAGTGGCACTACAAATCATGGCATGTTTCTTTCTACCATCTTTACTGTCATCACCGGCAGCACATATGTATGTTCTCTTTCTCTTTTACCTCTGCTCTGAATACAAACTATTAAAGGGACTCAAATACAGCCAGATAGTAAGATGAGAAGCGCTACAAGAGTGGGCAGGAAAATTGACGACACACCTGCATAAAAACGTCCATTAAGGGCATTGAGAGCAGCTGCTGCATACTCCTCCTCACGAAACTTTACAAAGACATTCCCAATCTGAACCACATAAAATCCACACATCGCCACATCAGAACTGACTTGTTCATCATCACTTCAAAGAATCTTTGTTTGTAAAACAATGATTCAAATGGTAAATAGTAGCTGAAAAAAAGGGCCATGTTTTAGACAAGTTGAGATGTTTCTGCAGGTTAGTTACCATATGGTCTGCAAGATTGTCACACACATTCAGATTCTCAATCTCGCCATACTTGCTGAGTTCTTCGAATATGTCTTCATAAAAATCCTGAACCACATAAAGTGAAAAGTGACAGTGCTTCATTCAGCTACAAGAAACTGTCGTTGTCTCCAAAACAAGTCTACCAAATACGAAGATGGGAAGAAACCTCAACGGCATATCAAGACATAGCCCATGATCATGTGGAAAAATTCTAGGGTTCCCAAACCCTAGAAACGACTAGGATGACCGGAGATGCAAGCCAAACGCTGTTACTAAACCTTATGAAACAGTTAGAGAAGACGGAAGGAGAGAAATGCTGCGAACAAGGAAGCAAACACACACTCCACTCACTCATGCACATACCTCGAAATGCTCCTGGAGCTTGCGAGGGTCGGACTGCTGAATATTACCGTGCTGGTCCACGCCGCCATGAAAACCAGCATCTGGAGACTGATACATGTTAGCAAGAAGAAGTGTCTGGCTAGCCGTAGGCCGGTTGTGAAGACGAGAGCAACGGTCCCCGTGCCTGCATACCCCGATCTTGAAGTAAAATGGACAATTCACACGATCCTTCTCGGTACCGAAAATAGACGCCAAATGTTCCGCCATAGCTCTATTCTCTGCTGCTTTCACGGCATCAAAAAAACACCAACAATTCTGGTAATGATGCTGGGACAGACAAGGCAACCAGTTAGCTAGCTAGCTAGCTAGCGCGTGCAGCGCAAGCAAAGCGCAGTGAACAGAATGCGACACCAAACAGAGAGCGCGCGCGCGGGAGGAAGCAAACCCTAAGAGACACAATGACCATAGTGTGTGCGGAACCAGTCCAGTTCCACTTAAAATTACCGTCGGAATAGACCAGTTCCACTTAAATTTGCCGACAGTAGTGAGCTAAACCCACCAATGCATCACTTGGGAATGTGTATATTGTTATCACACTATTCAATGAGCTCCATGGTGAAGCTTCATGACATATCACTCCATGAGAAACCTCCGTAGTTCAACTTGTAATAGCCACATGTGGGTCACAAAATATGCATTGTTTATTTGAGTTAATCTTACAATACTTACATTCACTTCCATTTTTGCATTTTGATGAAATATATTAAATTTAATAAAATAAATAAATAAAAATAAAAATGAATAAAGGGGAAAAAAGAAGATTTAACAACAAGGGTATTGCATTTCCTTAAGCATTTTCCCATTTTTAAAATTTAAATATCTAATATTATATGAAGGGGTTATAATCAAATAAACATTTTGATATCTATGATTCAAATTTTCAACATGAAGATATTGCATTTTTTAACCCATCCTTTGTTTAAATTGCTACTTAAATGATGGTCGATAATTTTGTAATGTATCCCAAATGAAGCATTACAATATAGCTTTGTGTGATACTTACATTCAATGTCCACCTTATATTATCATCATAACATTATAAATTTATTTAAATGTATGATGCCAAAGTCTTTGCAATACTCACATGTGGTCACAATAGCATTTGGTCTTTTAGTATTAATAGGTTTAGTAGGTATAAATAGGTAGATGGGCCCACATAAGTAGGGTCATGCATTGTTTCCCATATGTAGGTAGTTAGTAGGTAGGTAATCAATAGTTTAATACAAATAAAGGGATGAAAAATACCCAATTTTTTTGAAAAAATATATATACAACTAGGTAGGGGTTTTTAAAAGACTAAATCAACTAATTAAAGGTATTTAGTTAGTGAACAAGTACATGATGAAAATAATGGCCCCATTTAGTGGACATAATGACTAACTAATGTATTGATGGGTGTTGGTTAATTGCAACCAAAAAATTTGAACTATGCACATCAATTTAATCCACAAAAATGGCATTATAATACAATGTTTTTACATGGCATTTTGTTGCCCTAAAATGACCTTTTACCTTCCACATTTTCAAGGTTTGTTGACACTTTTAGTTCTTCCTTTGCTTCAAGAAAAGGAAAATAAATCATATTAACCTAGAATTGTGTATCTAATTTATAGTTGACCAATAGATAAAACATGATTAAAACAAGTTGAACAATGAATAGAAAGTTTCTACAAAATTACAACTTGTTGGTCAATCAAGTGTTGTAATTCAAGGTTTCAATAAAAATTGTTCGTACCATATAGATGGTCATATAATGAGCCTTTATGCATGTATTCATAAATCAACATTTGTTGGTCATCTTCTAAGCAATATCCGATCAATGACACCTTATTTCGATGATTCATCCTTGATAGAACATCCACCTACATGAAACACAATCATTCAACATTGCATAGATGATTAGTCCAAGTTCAAACATGAGTACAACAATTTAAACCAATTCATAATTGGCATCATATCAAACAAGTTTGATGCAATTTGTTGAAGTTGGTGTGCCACATGAAATTGTTCAAACCTTTATGCATAAGCATTTCATGTCAAGGAGGAACTTGCTAAAACATTGGAAGATGTTTTGAAGGAAAAAGAAGACATTTGTTAACAAAGAAATGAATATTCCAAAGCCCATGATACAACAAGCTCACAAAGATTTTAAAAAATATAACAAACATTGTTGCAATCAACAAAAGGACCATCAAATTTATAAATGGATGGGAAGTTACATTTGCCTAAAGAATGTTTAGTTGTTGTCAAGTCTCTAACTAAACATGTAACTATCAAAAATTTGTGAAAATGCAAGGAAGAGGAATTGATAAAAAAAAAAAACAATAATTTATGAACAAAGTAAAAAGGCTTTAGTAGCAAGATCAATTTTGTATAAAGGAAGACCTTGTTGTCAAGGCATTACATGTTGTAAACCAAGGGTAAAACTCGAGGTTCAAGGTTTAATGCCTTAACAATAAGGTGTTATCAATGTAAGGAAAAAAAATCCATCACCTTTTTAGCTAAAATCCATTTATAATATCAAACACTATTTTTTTTAATAACAAAATGCCCCTACAACACTAAAATTGTATGAAACCTCCCTCACACTAACTTAAAATTAGGATCCCATACTAATTTACAATGGGAAATTGCATTTGGGGAGTTCCCCAAATAAGTAACAATTATTAGACTTTGGCCCTAATTGTTCAAATTGTTATAATACAATTGAAACCATTATGGTTTTTTAAGTTATTTGTTTCACAATGTTTTCAATTTTACATTGTTGTAACAAATTGGTAAGATTTTTTTCCTTGTAAAATTCAATTGCTTAAAACTTGAGGACTAACCTTCAAATCATGGCTTGTCTCACCTTAGTAGATTACCCTTTACACTAGGTTGGTCGATGATTTCCACTACTTTTTCTTATTCTTAAATTCCCCAACATTTTTTTACCCTACATCAACATACTTATTTATTAATTTTCTTATTAAATTCTATTTCTTATCACATGTCATTTTCTTGGGTTTTTTTTAATAATAATTTTACTTTCACAATCTTTTATAATATTTTAACCAAGGAGAAAGTCAAGAATGTATTCAAACAAACAAAAACGTTTCAAGCAAATTGAGCTTTTATTGATAAATCAAAAATCATTTTCCATGTGAGTTTGAGGCAAGACAACTCTAAAAACCAACATCCAAATATTATATAATGTTGTGAATTTATAGAATTATGTACATGAATTTCATGATTCTTTAAAAAATTACAAAGTGAATGTTTTAGAATCCAAAAAAAAATGCAAGTCTCCACTACCTTAATACATGAATGGTTTCAACATAAATTAAATTATTTCTTATTTTGCTGAATTTTTGAAATTTTATTTATTACTCTGCCAAAATTTTAATAAATATCATCAAATTAAATTCTAAAGTATTTTGGCTATCAAGTTTGAACTTTGGGCCTACCAATCCTTGAATTTTAAAACGTGACAATCTAGACACACATAATACTCATGAGACAATTATGAAAAATTTCAAATTTGTGATGATTGATGTGAATGTTGGCAAAACTATGGTAAGAAATGTTGCCACCATTAGATCCCTTCAACTTTTTCTTTTGCAAATGTTGTTCAATCTAGCTTTCAAATCTAAATATTCACCTTATTTGTTTCCATGATAATCATCACAAACATTCATCAAATGACAAGATTATCCATGATTTTTCATTAGTGGTAATTATGAATGTGATGCATTATAAAGTGTCATTGAAATGAAAGGCTTCCTAAAAGGCATTTAAAAAGGTTTGAAATTGAACATTTTGCTACATTATACTAGAAGGTAACATTACATGTTTTGAAAATATCATGCTAAAATTTTGAGATTGACCATGAGGCGATACCAAAAATAGAGGTTCATTATAATTAAGGCCATTAACTTGTATATTTGCAATTTCAACAACATTAAACAATGTGTACTTAACCTTTTTCTTTTTCAAGTGTTACATCAAAAGTTTGTACATGTCCATCACATAATTTTAGAAAAATGACTTTTCATTGTGCATGATTTCAAACAAAAAATAAAAAACTTATTGTACCTTCAACTAAACATGTAGATAAACAAATTAAACAAGAAAATTCATATGACACAAATAGATCAAACAAAACAAATAAAACAAAAAACCAATTTTTTAAATATGTAGTTTCATACAAAACATAAGAAAAAAGTAAATTGATTTTACAAGAAATTGCATCTTTGTGTCCTACAACTATAAACTCCATACCATATTCTATGGGCACCAAAGTTTCTTCCATATGTAGGATTATAGTATTCCTTCACATCTTGTTAGTGATGTTTTTTCCTTCAAGTTCAAGAACAACAAACAAGAACAAGTTATATATTTTGAAAGAGTGTTGACTACAACATGAAACTTCATGAGCCATATTTCATCACCTAAATGATGGGTAGACTTCAAAGCAAGGAATGATTGATGCAAGCTTGGTTTGTCATCACCAAAGATCTAACAATGGGACATCATCATTTTATTGATGTTGATAACATCCTTCAAAAAACAACCAAGTAATTGTTGGTGGTGGAAAGAGCATAATGGTTAATATCAATGTGATAGTATTTAAAACCTTTTTGCCTAAATTGAAGTACCTCACTAGTGTGAAATATATGAAAATTAAATTGACATCATTCATTGTTTGTTGCTCATTAGTTTTCAAATGACAGAATTTATTACACAAAACCAATTGAATCTCATGTTCATAGCTTGTGGAGAAGTTCTAATTATGTTAGTTACTAAAATGATCTAACATCTTCCTTTCTTCTGATAATGTAAGAATGTCTTTTTCTTAACATTCTTGCTAAGACTAACCTTGGTGACTTTGTTGATTACTTTTTCCTTAATAAGATGAGAGATCTTATTACTTCTTTGAAATCACCTCAAATTGGGACATGAGCACAGAATGACTTATAATTCGCTTTCAACAACTACAAACTCCTTGAAATTTGAGGAGACACATCAAATATATGTCTTCTATATCTTTTCAAAATTTCAGGTTTATTGATGATGATCATAAAAAGTTATCACTTTCAAAAGAAACTAACTTCAAAATTGAGGCTAAAAATTTATATATTTGGATCTCTCTCAATACATATCCAAATGACATGAAATTTCTCTCACATATATTGTCCTTTATGATCTATAAGTTCCCAAAGCTACAAATTCAAAAATGCTCAAACAAAGGAGATATGACCAAAAAACCAGATTTGGCACAGAGTTTTCAAAAGCTCATAACCTTCACAAAACATATCCTTTCTTTTGAAAATTTGAGAATAAAAGCATCTTATAATCTTCTATAATCTTTTTAAATTTCAATCCAAGATCTTTTCATAGTAGATCTAGATTTAGATTTAAAGATTTGACTTCCATAACCTTTATTGTGTTGATCTCCTCTCACCTTTTTTTTTAAATTTTCTTTCTTTTCACATTCTTTCTTTTCCCCATTTTTTTTTTTCACTTGACAAACTCCTATGATATTACTAAAGACTTTCAAACTTTAGTTTTAAAGACTTTCTAGTTCTAAATTTCTTTCAACTTTCTCATTAAACAACCTAAGCTCTAATACCATGTTAACAGATAGAAGATCTAATCAAGTGCAAACATAAATATTTATTGAAAGGAAACTAAAACATGATGTTCACAACACAGAACATAGCATCAAGAACTCTTCAAGGTTCTTGTCACATGAAATACACAAACTTTTGCAATGAAGAAAAAAAAAAACCAAACCATCAACACCAAGGTATTTAACTAAAAGACCAAACCACAAATAACCAAACTAATATAAGTAAAGAAAG
>Ga0116231_10003405_pt1 | contig 33105 bp, 23 predicted proteins | sample S1TSphgellanicum_2_FD_89695 | JGI IMG/M metagenome (GOLD analysis project Ga0116231, IMG submission 89695) | Host-associated microbial communities from peat moss isolated from Minnesota, USA - S1T2_Fd - Sphagnum magellanicum MG | ecosystem: Host-associated > Plants > Peat moss > Unclassified... | reverse complement strand
TCACCTCTTCTGTTCCTCCTGTGCCTGTTGCTGCTCCCTGCTCTGAGGAGCACCCTGTTAAGAACCCATTTACAAAACTCCATGGTTATTCAGAGGTGGAAACTGAGAAAAGAACAAACAGTCAAAAACTACCACTGAAATGAGTTTGCAAACCTCAGCCATATAATCAAAATTGCAGAGCTCTGGAAGACTGCTCAGCTGGTAAAATCCAACTCCATCCCCAGTTTCTGATGACAAAGGGCTTCCAAAATTCTGGTAGAGGGAATAATGGGAGCTTGCAAAAATAAGGCTACTTACCCCTCCCCCACCACCGTGACCCATAAGCTCCTGCATTCGGCGCTGCCTGATAGCTTCAAGCTCTGGATCATCCTGCCACCACAATAGTAGTTTCCAGCTACTTAATACACAATTGCAATGGTGAGATAACATGATACATCCTATGTGTTTCTGCCAAGAATCCATGTCTCAAAGAAGCTGAGAGTTTTCCAGTATGCTGTAATTCTCATTTCATAATCTGTACAGAACTTTCTGCACATGGAAAGAGTTCGCTCATATCATGCAATCCGAACCCTAACATGCATGACACAACAACCAACCCTGTTTTCTCTCTCACCTTGGTTCAAGATCAGTGCATAATTCAATCCTATTACTTCAGAGACGGTAGAATCAGAAGGAACCGAAAAAAAAAATCCAAAACATCGCAACTACAAGAGAAAAAGAAACGGATAAAAAAAAAGGGGACGGACTGCACGTCACCCAAGACACTCCAAAGGTCTCTTTGGCCACAGATTCGTCAAGAATCATGACTAGCAGCTTCTACAACCAACAGAAGAAATTCGTAGAAGTGAAATAGGAGTACACTTACCATCTCTGTGTGTTATTTTCTGTCTCCCAAATCCTTTGGGAAATTGCGCGTGCAATCTTCCTTCCTCCCCTACCCGCTGCTTCCGCAGAGAACTCCGACACACAAGACGCACAAACAGCGCACATTCTCTTGCGCTCGCAGACCAAGACCTAAGCGAGGGAGATCGACGAACGAATAACCAAGTGTGGTCCATCTTCGTCCGTTATCGTCGTCGAACGAACAACCAGTTTCTCGTCCTTCTTTTATCTTATTCTTTCTTTAGGGAACCTCTGCTTTGGAGAAATTAAATTGGTTTTTCTTTTCTTTTCGTTCGGGTGGGAACTGGGAACTCGGGAGGTTTGCCAAAATGACCCCATAATTGGCAGCCGTTTTTACGTGGTGGAATGGGCAAGACCCTAGCCATCTGCAGCCGATTTTACTCACTGGAATGGACAAGACGACAAGACCCTACAATTTTCAGCCGATTCCGATTTGGAATGGGCATGACTCTATCCATTATGCCGGATAAGAAGCCCAGCCATTCCCTACCGGCTCGTGCAGAAGAGTTGCAGGAATTGCTTTGCTCCCATGGCGATGGCCGAGCGCTTGTCGTCGTCCTCTTCAAGCGTTTGCCTCTGTTTCTCACCACAGCAACCAGTGCGAAGTGCGCAAACTACGCTTCCTTGTGCCCCGGGATTGCGGAAATTAGCAATCGTTTCATTACCTACACGGCCTTGCAACCCAGCAGCAGCAGCAGCAGTAATAGCAGGAGGAGCAAGAGCAGGAGCAGCGCGTCTGGTCTCATCGCTATCCTCATCTTCATATTCATCTTCATCATCAGGTGGGTTCAGAAAGTTGATAAGTAGGTCTGATCTGCTGCAGCTGGTGGTTAGAGCCATGGCGGATGGAGGCGCCGGAGAGGTGCAAACCGGCGTGAAACAGCTAGTTGAGGAGAAATTAGGGGTCAAAATTGAGAGGAATCCGTCAGAGTCGCGGCTTTCGGAGCTTGGCATTCGATCATGGCCCAAGTATTTGATGATTTCCCCCCTTCGTCTCTCCCTTGTTTCCTTCAGAACGAACCGTATTGTTGTCGAGGAGGTTTGAATATTTTGTGTAATTTCGTGTGTTTGTGTGAGTTGCTCGGCAGATGGATTTGATTAGTACACTCTCTGGGACCAACAGTGCTTCTGAGATGCTTGATTGTGGCTGCAGGTGGGGATGTGCCGTGAGCAAGTTTCCATGGACTTATGATGCTCAAGAGACTTGCTATCTTCTCAAGGGCAAAGTGAAAGTGTATCCTGAAGGATCATCCTCTGACTTTGTGGAGTTTGGTGCAGGTGACTTGGTCATTTTTCCTAAAGGCATGAGCTGCACCTGGGATGTTTCCTCCCCTGTAGATAAACACTATCAATTCAAGTACTAGACTTGCACTCTCAGTGTTGTGCGAGGCAGGAAAATTTGCTCAAAGTTGGGAATTCCTGGATGTTGTCAGCTGTTGTCACTTCAAGGTCAAGATGTGTCTGCTGATTGCTCTGAGGATATGGTGTTGAATTTGTACTCATTATGTTTCATTACTTCAAGGATGTCATATCTTCATGACAGTGAAGCTTGCATGGGCAATTGTACTATTTGAGTTTGAATACAGTATCCACAACCTCAAACACTCTGAGGTTGTTTTGTTCCTGCTTTGCAATGAACTGGTATCCAGCCTCTCATCTTCTTACTTTGTCAGAAAATCAGCTCCATGACATTGTATTGCAGACTTGCACGATAATTTGAATGCAAGAATTCAATTTCAACCCCTGGTTCTTCATCAATGAATAGGTATGTGTACTCTTCCACAAACAAAACCCCATTTGGTGCATGTCTATGCATTAATGGTTTTTCCGCCTTCACCTTTGACGTTAGAATTTGTAAATATTGTTGCATGTCAACAACTAAAGAACTGGAGATGAATGTAATATATTTTGGGTTGTCTTTATTTTATATCTTAAAAAGAGCTTTAACACAAATTGTTTTTACTTGTTCATTAATGCTAGTGATAATAGGTAGAGAGAGGGCTCAATAACTGCCCCTGAGGCAGGCCCCTGAGAGGTGGGCCCTGAGGCAGGAGGCCAGTTATTTCAGCAGCAGCCCAGCGCTAGGGCATTGCCTACACTTCAATTGGAATTGTTTGCCCCATCTCAATGTCAATCCTTTTAACTACATGAGGAATAGATGTTGCCATTTGCTTCACAATTATCTCTTCACATTTCTATTATCACATCTTCAAAATTGATCTTCAGGCCAAAGCTCTCACACTGCAACTCCTTGCAGTCCAGCCAACATGGCAATAGATCCCCTCCTTTGAAATGCTTCCAAAGGGTAGTTAAAGAGAACAAAAGGGAACAAGACTGAAGACATTCGACCCTTGGTTTCTTCGATTAGGAAATAACCCATTTTTTGTGTTTAGCCAAGCTCACATAAATTCACAGCCCTCACAAAATGGCAGCACCCATTTTTGACACAAACAAATGTGAGCTCAAGAATTGCTCAAAGGGAAAGTTAACTTACCCATGCAATTAAAGACTATGACATGCTTATACAATGTTATATTTTGCTTAGTAAACAAGAGCCGCCTTCAAATACACAATGACAATCATGTCAAAACTAAGACCTCGGTTTGTAAAGATTAGAACTTATAGATAATAAGCAAAATGAAGGCATGCCAAACTAGAATCAAGGTCTTCTTTACATTATAATTCCTTCATATCTATCATTATGGTTGTGAAGGCGATTACCATCATGTCACCCTAACCAACGAATGCTATATTTCATCCTAACAAGTTGAACTTGTCTCGTTGCTCACCACTCTAAGTCCAACTAATTTCTCCTATCCCTGGTTGTCAATGCCAGTCTAATTTCTCATTCTAAATGTCTAATTCTGAAATAATTTATCTAGTTGAACATGGCAAACATAAAGTGGCTCAAAAGCATATGAGGTGCAAATGTATCCCTTGCTTTTAACAAAGTTGTGATGGTTGAGAAGATGTTGACTTGGTGAGAAAGGACATCTTTTGGTGCAATGATAGAACTTAGGCTCCACTAATAAGAATCACACAACTTTAGGTGGTGACCCCCTAACATGATACCTAAGCACAACGAGAAAAAGCAGGCCACATGGTACTTTCAATGGCTCCTTGAAAACCTTCAAAGCAACCACCAAAGCATAACAACAAAAAGCAAGGCCACAAGGTACTTTGAATGGAAGCACGCACAGAGCTAAATTACTCAACAACCATGCTGAAGGAGAAACCTAATAGAAATAGAATAGACACAAGCAACAATTTGAAAAAACAGCTAGCATTTTTTAACTTGACTCACAACATCACCTCATCATGGGACTTTATCTCCTTCACCAAAGACTAAAGCAATAAATTGTAATTTGCAAAAGATTGCACAACCATGAAACTATTACCAGGTGATTATCAAGGGCTCCAATCAACAAACATCTAATTGTAATACTTAAATAATTATGTAGGTTGTGGTGATTACACCTCAAGGATCGCCAACTTCAAACAACTCCTAAATTGGCCATGATCATAAGGTGACTAACTATTAAGAAGTAAGCCTACAAAACAAAGAGATTGCAGGAGATGAATATCTAAACATATCTTATATTAATGTCAACAAGTCTTCAAGAATTTAGTACACATGACACCAAATCAATCATGATTCTTGAAATATAGATAGATTCAAGGTTGGCAAAGAGGTTAAAAGGTAGCACCTTTGTGAGTGGACTAAAGAAACCTTGTGGTATGTAGCCCTACCTTGGGAATGCAGGGTGCTTCATTTCAAGGTGAAATCTTTTAGTATCATTTGAAGTCCTATTTGTTATAGTCACACCAAAGTTTCACATAATCTTTTTCGATATTGCCAATCACTCCACCTAGTATCTTCATAAATTTCATCATTGATATTCTCCATATCCAACATGCTTCAAATCATCAACCCTTTAACACTATGTTAAGCTCTTTGTGGACTACTGTTAGAGTTTATACATCTCTTCATCCATGTCAACAATAAGTGCACCTTGGTTCTTTGCTAATTACAACATTGATTTTTTCAAAATGGCATCGCATTCTGAGACCATCAACCTTCAATAGGCATGTGTCACATTATCTTCTCTAGTAGGTATAGTTTAACTTTGCTTTGTCATGTACATTAGATATCTACATTTTCTTTTCCTACATTTCTTATGATTGAACTTCAAGCTCTTTGAATCAAAGAATACATTTTTTTTGCAAAAACAAAGATTTTTTTAAACCAAGAACAATCAAGGATCATAATGCAGATTATAACATGAAAAAACACCTCATATGCTTCAACTCCCTGCAAATGTGAAAGAATGATGGTCGTGTAGTGAGATTACAATTGTAATAACTTTGAATCAAGGTGGACAATCACTTTGGACATCGATCAAGTACAACTAGTCACAAACCATCTTCCTTTACCTTTTTTCAAAGAACTATTATTGAATTGATTTCATGGAAAGGGATACGTCCAATTAAAATTTCATAGCACACCATCCTGAAACTATAAACATCAACTTTGAAGGGATACTATAGGGATGTTTCAAACTCCACATGATTTTGATATTCAAAATCACCAAATAATTATGGTGCCATCCATTGAGTCGTACCTTGATCCTTGGTTTAGTAGGAGCATGTGCACCTTGATTCTTTGATTTTGGAAAGCCCGAAATTAACCACTTTTGCACACACATGTTTGTCACATTTGACAAGAATGTTCATTAATTTCAAATTTTTATGATTTTTTTTTTTCTATAGGTAACACATTTTTTTGTCATGGATGCCAATGCCATGAAATTCATCCATTTGAATGTTCATCCATGTACCTAACTTTTAGTTTAATTCACTTTTAATTAACTTCCAATTAAATTTTAATTCACTTCCACTTAACTCATAATTCACTTCTAGTTGACTTTTAGTTCACTCAAGTTAAATCTTAATTAAATTTTAGTTAAGTTCAAATTTAACTCCCAATTAAATCCTAATCAACTTCAAATTAAGTTCTAGTTAACTTTTAATCAACTCAAAGTTAGTTTCTAATTAACTCCTAATTAACTCTTAATTAATTCTTAGTTAACTCCTAGTTAAATCCAAATTAACTTTTAGTTAAGTTTTAGTTAACTAATAGTTGATTTTTAATTAGGAAGGTTTTCAAAAAACTTTTTAATTCAATGCACAAATAGAAGCCTCCTTGGAAGCTTCCTTGAATTAAGTCCCCAAAGGGGTATATATAGAAGTAGGACCCCTCATTTCTTTCAGTTTGTTCAACATTAGTCTTAAGCACAAATTTGCACCATAACCTTATCATGTTCTTTTCATATTCATGTTTGCATATGTTAGCATAATAAATATTGGTTTTCATGTTTGTCTTACATATTTCGCGTTCTTGTTTTTAATTTTTATGTTTTAATTTTTGAATCACATAATCTTATATTGTTCCTTGTTTGAAAGTTAGACGTAAACCTTTTTTTTAGCCTTTGTTTTTGTGCATTTTCGTGTCCTTAAGACCTTCCATTATTTGCAACATTATAACAATTATTTTAATAAGCCCAAATGGGGGAAGTTCAAGGGTTTTTTCAACATCAAATTGTGGGGATCCTTGTGCACCAATTCCATAACAATGAAACATATCTGATTTGTCGCAACCTTAGCCTTGGGTTCGCAACCAAGGCAAGGGCTTGCAAGGTTGCGGGCCAAGAGGGAAGCCCGGGGGTTACATCTCATGTTCATGGGAGTGCAAAAAGTGTGAGGGAATGAACCCTCACACTCCCAAGTGAACTCCCATTTTGGGAGTTGAAGTCCCAATGGACTCCCGAATTTTTAGGGGGCAATTGTAAGGGTCAAAACCTATTGGATTGAAAAGTTTTTTATATCATTGGAAAGCTATTGACACTTAGATGTCTAAAATGAGCTCACATGACCCATTTGGACATTTGAAACACAAGTTATGGCCAAAAGAAAGGCCAAAAGTCAAATTGGTAGTTTGACTCCTGACCATTAAAAGTCAGGAATCGACCCAATTTCCTTGCGTGCAAGTGGCATGCGACACACCATTGGAAAGCTTTCAATGAAGGCTATAACTTTTCTTCAGACCTCATCTCAATCGGAGGTTTGCACACAAAGTTATGGGCCCCCAAAGTCGCAGGAGTCCCAACGTTAGGAATTTCGAAACTCCCATTTGGGAGTCTTGGGACAAAATGCCATTTGGACGTGGGCCTCGTGGAGAGGCATAGAGTATACTATAAGGGGGAAGGTGGTGGCTTCCCCCAAGTCCAAGTCGTGGTGAGTCTTGTGAGTCTGAGTTTGCTCATGGCTTGTTTTAACATCAAAAGTGTTCCAGCTATGCACTAAACAACTTGTTGTTTGGTTTGTGCAGGTCTGTGTGAGTGAGTGAAGTGCTTCTTGATCTTCCTAGTCCCATCTTGAAGTCCCATCATGACTAATATTCCCCAATCTTTGAATCAAAACTTCCATTTGATTGTTTGACTCGAACTGAGCCTCCAATGTTGACAATAGACTCTCTCGATCCATCTTTGCTTTCTCATCAATGATTTATGATTTTTTCAAGCTAACTTCAATGTTCCAATCTTGAAGCTTATTCAAGAAAATCCTTTTGGTCTCCTCTTTGAAATCGCATTGTAGAAATGCCACATACAATTCCAGTTGAAAAGCCAATGATGCAAAATGTTTTTTTACATCTCCAAAGGTGAGAGCAACATGGATCAACTTGTTACTATATCATCATTTAACAAATATTTCAACATGTCCTTGGCAACTTGCAATAAGTTCTTCAAAATATATTGGGCACTTCGATTGCCATCTTGAAGGATTAGATCATCAATGTAAACATGCGTATTCTTCAAAGACTCATAAAGCTTGCAACATAAATATTAACATTGATGCTGGTTGATTTGAAAAGAATTGGAAATTTCCAATGTAGTCAAGTTTTGGACCACCATCATAACTTAAGCTTCAAGTACATGGATTGAACCTCTTGTATGGTAAGCTCATCTTGTGTATTGAGCACCTCCTAAAAAGTTGCAAATGGGATGACTATGCCCAAACCCATGAAAGAATCATGTACATCATTAGCATATAAGCATTACATACCAACAAGGTGGCAGTTGTGTCATATGTGCATATTAAAATTCCAATATTGGAAGGAGGATGATAGGCTTGCCATGGTGTGCCATTTAAAGATCCACCTATAACTTGTAGAGGTAATGATGAATTAGGTAATGCATATCATTCTTTGGAAATAAAGACCATATATCTAATTATATTTCTTAGGTGTTCAAAGGAAAAATGTGATTTTAAAAAATCTTTAACTACACATGAAAAACTATTGTCAAAAATTTGTAGATGTTGCAAAAACAAGGTCGCTATCAAGTTATTAAATTCATGTTGAAAACACATTTTTGAACCTCAAGTTAGGCTTATGATTTAAAACCCATTTCTATCAATTATACATCAAGTTCACTTCATTTTTTCCAACCTTACTGAACTACATGGCTATGGAGGCCCATGTAACATGACCTAGGATGAACTTATCAAACCCTTGCACACATAATTCCTCCTTAAGATTTTTCAAGCCTAAGGGCCAACATACATCCATCTAGGCCATATTTTGTACCATTTCTCCCAAATATCAAACCTAATGCAAGATTTTTAGCCTCATAAGTATTAGTTGGAGCTTTCCAAATTTCTAGTCTTCCAAAAAACTTGCTACCAAAAACATCAAAGTTGTCAAAAACACATTTAATTTTATTTCATCTCTACCATATTTCATAGTGCCACAAGTGTACATCTTCATGAAGCAAGAGAAGAATAAACAAATTAAAAGTGATGCTAAGAAGATTCATGAAATGGTGAAAGATTAGGATGATTTTGGTCTGTTGAATCATCCCCATGTACACACATAGGGATAGACAGTAGATTAGATGGGGTGTTGTCTTATGCAAAGGAGGGATCATTGGGGTTGCAACAATCTTTTTGTTGGTTTTTCCCATAGGGATTCTAGATTATGATGATATGCATGCTGCAATAATCACAAACTAATTAAAATAAATGAGAATTGGAGACTAAAGCTAGAGCAAAATTACAAGTTTGTGGTTCCAAAGCATAGGCCAAGAGGTGCTACTAAACATTGAAAGACTTGAAAAAAATTTAGAATTCTTATAAAATCAATTAGTGAAATCAATGCCAGGTTCAAGAATATTAAATATGAACATAAAGGTCATTGTGCAATACTTGTGAAGATAATATGGCTTGCACAAGAGGATGTGACCTACATGATGGGGAGAAGTGCAATGAGGATCTCAAATTAAACCTATAGCCTAGGTCAAAGCAAGATAAAGTATTCCAAAAAAGTAGACATATTCACCTTAACCTTGCGCCCTTCATTTAGCTACCTTAAAGTAACATCAAATTAGGTGAAAATATGTGTCAAATAACATTAGTTGATTTTATTAAGTTTATAAGAATATAATTCTAAGAAAATTAAAAGAAAATGAAATTAAAAAGTAGATAAAAATACATCTAAATTTGACTAAAAAAATGTGTTCAAACCTACTTTGTGGTTAGAAAATTTAATGAAATTGATATGTAATAAGTTAGGAAATGAAAATCAACATATGTTTTAACAAGTCATTAAAAAAAAATCTATTACCTTTTTGTAAGAACCTACTTGACACCTATTTGAAACCAAAAGCCATAGTGAAAAATAAATGTCAAAAGTTATTTATATTTTGAAAAACCTATTTAAAACCTACTTTTACAATTTGAAATATGAAAATCAATGCACATTAGGGTAAACACATATCATATTTAGGCATTGAAATGAAAACATTCAATGTTCCACAATCATATAATGGATTTTGTTGTTATTTTAAATTTACTTATTCCAATTTTGACGAAGTAATCAAGTTGTTCACTTTATCTTGCTTACACCTATTTACATAACATATTGCATCATGGGGAGAAGTGCAATGAGGATTTCAAATTGAACCTATGGGCTACACTAGATATCAAATGTTGGTTTGTACTTTGCAAGGTTTTCATAATTGTGCACCTTACCATTAGATTTCCCTTTCCATCCATTTGGAAAATGGTGACCTCATAATGAAACATTTCATCAGATGCATGTGTCACACTCAACACACAATCCCGACCATTCCACACCTTGAATATCTTATATGTGATGTTTGGATCTAGATTGTGTCTCACAACACTTTGTTGGTTTTTGAAACTTGAGTAGTGTTTTGGTCTTAACATCCTTAATTGTTGTTCATCTTTATCTACAATATAAAGGATTTGATTTAGTATCATTGACTAGCAAAGTTGTCATGTGTGTATGTTCCATGCCTAAAATGATTGAGAGCAATCTCTAATACTTGAATCAAGTGCACCACTTCAATGCCTTACACATAACAAGAAAATGCAAATTATTTATTGGCCACCATGTTTTTCACGATGAACAAAAGCTTAAAATATTTGAATATTTGGACATGTATACTTTCAAGATATCTTGTCCACCTAATAGATTTTATTTATTTAGGTCTCCAAGTGTAATGTACAAACAACTACATGGCAAATCCCTTATAACACAATCAGAAACCCTTATCTAGATCCACATATTTTGGTTTATTCACATGCTCACTATTCGGTTAGTGTAGGAGGTTAAACCTTTGAATCTATGAGATGGATCTTTGTACATAAATAAACAAGAGAAAACCATGCAATCTACAATAATAGTATTGAACATTGGCTTCTTTTTGTTATGTTTCACAACCTTGAAGTTGATATTGGAAACACCAATTAAAAATGCGGGGCTATTGCTTTAGAGTTATTTACTTGCTAGTTCACCATATCAGGTTGATGCAATATATGATGATAATGCAATTCAACAAGTTAGTGATGATTAAAATTAGTAGAACTAAAATATTTAGAACCTAGTAGTATTTTGATTCCAATCCATGGGGATCTTCGTTTCCAATTTAAACCTAGATGTCCTCAACCGATGCAAATCAAATCCTTCCTTTGCCTTGAACAACCCAATGTGTTCATTGATCAAAACCTACACCCATGGTTATTGTTAACATCAAACAACTTTAACATCTTGGAGTTAATGAATATGACACTCTTTTCTGGTGCACAAACAAGCTTGTGAATCCATTTTACTAGATTGGATATCCATCAATTTGAGCCAAATCCCCCCTTTTAAATAGTTGTGTATCTTTCTTTAGATAACCTTTTATCTTTCAAGTAAATAGTCATCCTAGAAGAATGGGAAAAATATCAGCTTTTGTTAAGCCTCCTGAGTCCTAATGGAATTAATTGCATGGTCCAACCATGTTACCTATGTAACTTGTCGAAGAATCTTTCTTCTCTCAAAGATTGGACTTTAGTCAAAATAAATAGAAATGATCATTGCCAAATCTTTCTTTTTCTTTAAAATTTTTATTTTCTTTTCGGGAACACAATTAATGTCAAGGCTAGTTATGGGTTTATTTCATAACTATAGGGTAAGTTTGTTTTCCAAAAAAATTGGGTGCTAGTTATGTTATTGGTACAATGTATCAAATTTTTTTAAGGTGTTAGTTAGATTAATATTTCTTGATAATAACCTTTGACTATGCTTAAGGATAGGTTTAAAAATATCCTATTAGTAATCATTGATTAACTTGTTGATTATACACTAATTATAAGATTTTTAAAAAAAAATTAGTTTATTTTATTATTTTGGTTTTCTATCATAAAAATGTTTATTGCTTTAATATTGATAACATGCATGGATGATAACCGAGTCATTCAAGTAGGTTATTAAATTATGAAAATTCAATACCAAGTAATTAAGTTATTAGCAAGTTTCACAAAATCAATAATCAATTAATAACTTATTAATAATTGGATTGATAAAAAAGTCAAAATTCATTAACTAACCAACATTAGTATAAACTATAAACTATTTGCTTATCTAATATTCGCCTATTTTCCTACACACATAGGAACAACTTCTTCCAAATTAGGTTAACAAGGTGAAACCAAACATGAATTTACTTGAGTTTCATCCACAACTGAATTGTAGAACGTTCCCAATTTTTTTTTAGTGTATTTGGATAACACCTTTATGCATGGATTCATGGATTCTTGCTTGGAAGAAAAGATGGTTATTATCCTAGGTTAGCTCTTGTTTACATAATACAACTTTAATCAAAACTTCTTCAATTGTATTATTTAATAGGTTTTGAATTCTAATGTAGCATCAAGGCCCACCATGCCTTACGTGTTACACCTTTGGGAGCATAGTAAGGTGCACATTCCAAGAAAAAAATCCATGGTTTTTAAAGGGGAATACCTCATCCCACCTGTGATTTCCTAAAATTTAACCACATTTAATCCAAGTATAAAGGGTGAACATTTACCTTATTTGCAAGATATGGGTAATAGTAAACATTTTATCATTTTATCTTATACAAACCATGTAAGTATGAATGAGTAAACAAAGGTTTTATTTTTTTAAACATAAGTATTGCACGTTGATCACAAATTTAACATCTCACGATTTAGTAATGAAAATCATGCAAAAATTGTTCATTCATAGTTTGTACATTTTACACATAAATATTGTGCATTGAAAACATGTTTAAAACACAAATTTATAGGAAGATGCGAAGTTTGTGTGACATTCATTCATTCATAGGTTTGTATTTCATTCATCAACACATTTATCTATGTGTCAAACATGTTTTCAATGCATGATATTTGTGTGTAAAATGTACGAACCTATAAATGGACGATCTTCACACAATTTTCATTAGTAATTCATCGTATGTTAAATTTGTGATTGACATTTCAAAGTGAAGAAAAACAAGTACTTTTGCAATTGGCATTGCAAACATGAAATTTCAAACATCTTATTAAGAAAACTAAATATATATATTCAAATCAATCAATAGTGTTAAAAATATATTCAAAAAAAAATTATAATGAAAAATGGTAGTAAAGTCTAAAGGGGTTCAAAGAAAAAATTCCCACATTATTAATGTGTAGGGTAAAGCCTATAGGGTGGGGCTTTAGAAGAATAAATGCCCTTGAGACATGAATTGAAAGGCACCTAAATTATGGTAAATCTTTGCCTTGAGGTATTTAATTAGTTTAAAAACTAGTTTATTTTATTTTATTTTTTATGATACTTAACAAGTATCTTGAAAAAAATGCATTCGAACATTGCCATTGAACTTTCATGTCTACAACATTTGTAACAATCCAACAACACAACATTGTTAAGCTTCCACACCTTGCATCATTAGTAACATCACCACTAAGCTTATGTGTTTGCAACATTTACAAAAACACAACATTGTTAACTTTTTAGTGTGCTTTATAACATATGCAACATTGTGACATCGCAATCACATCATTGCTGAGGTTATTTGCCTACAATACTTGTGACAATTCAAGCATGCCAAATTTTGATTCAATTCATTGCAATGAAATTTTTTGTACCTTTAATAAACACTGTAAGGGGAAGATGAGGAAAACAAAAAAGGTCAATTTTGTTTTTGGTGAAATGAAGTAAAGAAGTGCAACCAAAACCTACAAAAAAACAAAATTATGTTAGAAAGTTATTTTGAACACAAAAAGAAAAAGTGGAAAAAAAAAGTTAGGCAAAACAGTATGCTAAAAAGATGTGTAAACAAACAATATGCTAAAGACATTTGACCATAGAATTCTTATGCACACAAAAAATAGAAGTGCAACAAAAATGAAAGGGCAAAAAAATGTGTGAAAGAAACACACAAACAAAACTTGCACCAGAACATTTGCAAGCAAAACTTGGACATAAAATTAATCAAAAAGCTATTGATGAAAGAAACAAACAAGCATGAAATTTTCTAGGACTAAAATGTAGACAAAAAGAGACCTATAGTTTGTCAAAATTGGATGTCACACAAAAAGAAAAAAAATGAACCTTGTGGTTTTTATGTTAGTGGAAGAAATACATATGTATGTCTTCGTCTTTCTATGTGTTACCCCCTTTTGCTTTGTTTTTTTCTAATTTTTATTAAGAAAAAAAGTGATTTTGATTTGAATTTGTGATCCATGGGAAATGAATCTCCTTAGGCTTGTTGTGCAAGTGATAGCTTATAGTGAAGCGGGGGGTGTATAGGATATTTCAAAAAACTATTGATATTGTTGTCAAGAATTGTTTGGATAGATTGTAAAGGTTTTCAAAATCTCAAACAACCCACAGCCTTGGGTATAATATTGAACATGTATGTTACATTTCCTGAAAGCTTTATTTGAGTTTGGAGGAGGATGGTAATGACTTTTCTTTTGTTATCTATGTCTCTTGAGTGCAAGCCGACATCATTTTTGAGTCCTCCTGTTTTTTAAGGAAATGTGATGAAAATATATGGCGTTCCCTAGTTTGTTTTGAGGATTTGTGTATCAATTGAACTTCATGTTTTAGAGTCTAGATTCTTGGTAGATAATGTATAGCTTTTATAGCCATTGCTTTGGTTTTCAAAAATCTTTAATAGTAAATAGCCAGTACGACCAGTATAAACAGCTAGAAAAATTCAAAAGCTTATTACCGATTCATTTGTTGGAGTGACAACATGTTCAACATTGATATCAATACGTATGGCTGAAGGTATAAGTGCCAAGCCCAATCCTCATACAAAATTCGGTAGATCAATTATTGTTAATAATCGTTCACCTAAACTTAACCCTAATGATGACCTCTAGTTGTCTCTTTAGGTCTTGGATTTGGATTCACAACTATGAGGCTATTGTTCCAATTTAGTATTGGCAATTGTGATCTATTCCTTCTATTCACAAAAGCTTTGCTCCAGAGAAGCTATGGTTCTTTCTTATTCAAAGCTTGACTACATCTTGTAATCTCTTGCAAACTAGTCATGTTCACTTTGCAGGGTCTTCAAATCATTCCAGTTCTTCCAATTGAGTTAATTCAGATTGTTGTATTCCTATCGCAAGCAATCTACCTTCTTTGCAGCTTTCTCGACTTAAGTAACTCACAGACAAATTCTGTAGGCAAAAAATCGAGTTACTTCAAAGTTACTGTTCAAATTTTCTCAGATCAAGTCTGCTGTTCCTGCCACCCACAACAGGTAGAACAGGAAGTCTCAGAATTTTGCATTACTTCACATCACATGGGCATAATGTCATCAACTTTTCTTAATCACCTCCCTCCATTGTTGAAAGAGGACGAACATGAGCAGGGGTCACTTGCTGTCCCCTCATCACTGGTCATTGCACCAATTGAACATAATTCTAATCACCCACTCTTGAAAACCTAAATGGGATTTCTCCATCATATGCCCATATTGTTAAGGCCCAAAAAATTGTCACCCATGCTAAATCTCATTTCCAATAATGGCCATGAAATTTGAGACTTGACCTCATCTCCTCAAGGGTGCTATTTGCTTTCACATGACATCTCTAACAGTATAGAATGAAGAGGCATAACTGTTTACTTCACAATTTTACTTGTCAAATCTGGCTCTCTCCACACAGCATGGACCTCATCAGTCCGGAACCTTTGAGTAAAAGTAGAGTCCTCCATACAGGTCTCGTGACCCTGTGCAAAAGCCAATAGCCCAGTATAGGCAATCATGGCACCATTATCAATGCAGTAGCGCTCATCTGTTGCATACAATGACCCGCCTCGCTCTTCACACATAACTCTCATCATGCTTTGCAGTCTCTCATTGCAACCTACACCCCCAACTATCAGCACATCTTTTTTCTCACAATGTGCCATTGCCCTCTCTGTAATCTCCACCAGCATTGCAAACACTGTCTCCTGTACCACACCACAGAACAAGACTTGTTGATTGATAAATCTCACAAGAAATCCTTCTGGGAATGATAAAAGTCAGTGAAACAACATTAATATTGCAGAAGTGACTTTTCTCAAAATCTGATCCGACATCTATCACTACATCTGACCAGATTGTACCAGGAGATGAAGCAGTAATACACAATGATTCACAAAGTAGGGAATACTAATGGCTCTTTTCGGAGAGAAAAGGAAGCCCTCTGCAGCATGGATGAACAGGTAGAGAGTAAACCAGTGGTATTGATCCTTAAAAACCACTTGTATGAGATTCAGATAAATCAGTGTGCTGATGGTTCATGAAGGAATATGAGTTTGTATCCCCTACTTAGCAACAAGAGAGTTTATCTGAACCAACACCTTCAAATGCCTAGCCACCAAATGTCTTCAGGCTCCTTTCAACTCCCAATTGATGTACAACATCTGGGAATCCTGGGGGGCCTGAAGTCTGCTTCTCTTGAAATCCGTGTTAGAATGAGATGAAAAGGTTGAGCTTATGCAAAAAGTGAACACAATGGTGGCTACTGGAACATAGGTGACTACAATACCTGTAAAGAGAAGCACAGATCTGCAGGAGTGCACTCATTCGCAGCAAGTTTTCGAGTGGCAGCCTCTTCAATGAAGCTCAGGAGTCCACTGAAAGACACATCCATCCCCTTAACCACATACGGCAGCTCTATGTACTCTGTTCCCTTTTTTGCTAACTGCACACCTTGTAAACCCCATCATTATGTATGAGCCCTCTGAGCAAGCTCTAGATACTCCTACTCTGCCGACAATAGCTCTTCAGCTTCAATTAAACACCAGGGCCAAACAGACCCGTCCATTGTCAGCAACACGGTTCAACAATGTATGGTTATACTTCACTAAAAAAATGTATTTCCCAAGAATGCCAAGGTGCATCAATAAGGGTAACCAATACTACGCAATACTATCAGTATAAGTTTCAACAAATTTCTTGTTTGTATATGATTGAAGAGAAAATCTGATACAGTAACAACCTGCTACAAATCAAGAGTGTTCTCCCAGAACTTGGTTCAGATGGTTAACAAAGACAGAAGTTTGATTTTAAATTGACACAGGCATCAAACCAGGGGACAGTGGCTATAAAAGCTATATGTTATCTGATAAGAATCTAGATTCTGAGAATATGAAGTTCGATTGATACAGCAAATCCTTGAAACAAACCAGGGAACATCATAAATCCAAAAGCATATCAAGAAAACTCCACAATAGCACCTCGAAGGTAACTACTGTCTCAGTTCTAGCAACACCAATACTAAGACAACAAGCATGCAGAGGCACCCAGAAAGTATCAGACCATCACTGTCCTCATAAGTAGCAGTGACTATCTGGAACTCCCCACTATTTTCATAAGCTGTTTACATGGATGTGGATATGTATGTAATGCAATGCCCAAATTTTGAGTTTAAAATTATGCAAACATTGACATCCTGAATTTTCGTCACATTTCCAAAAGAAACAGGAAGACTCAGAGATGTTGTTGGATTGCACTCAAGAGACATAGATAACAAAAGAAAGTTCATTACCATCCTCCTTCAAGCTGAAACAAAGCTCGTAGGACATGTAACATACCTGTTCAATATTATACCCAGGGCTTGGGTCGTTTGAGATTTTCAAAACCCTTGCAAATCTATCCAAGCAGTTCCCAACAGCAATATCAATGGTTTCTCCGAATATCCTGTACCTCCCATCACTGTAAGCTATCACCTGCACAGCAAGCCTGGGGAGATTCATTTCCCATGGATCACGAAGTCACATCAAAACGATTTCTGGTTTTCTAATAAAAACTAGAAAAGCCAAGCAAAAGGGGGGCACACAGAGAGTGACAAAAGACAGAGCCAGAGAGACATACCTGTGTATTTCCTCCGCTGACATACAGAACCACAGGGTCCTCAGCTCCAGTGACCACCCTCCCCATCTCTATGTGAGCCACGCAATGGTTGACAGCAACAATAGGCTTTTTCCACAGTTGTGACAGGACTCTAACGACTACCGCGGAGGCTTGCAATGGAGCTCCCATGCCAGGACCTTTGGTGTAACAAATGCAGTCCAACATCTCAGGAGTAACCTTGGCTTCCTCGAGAGCAGCCCGAACCAGCGGCAGGATATGCTGGTGGTGGTGCACCGCCGTCTCCCGCGGCAAGAATCCATGACCTGGCGGCGTAATGTAAGTGTGACGAGGGTTGGCGAGGATGGTCCCATCTTCTCTCACAACTCCGATCCCTATCTTGTTGGCCGAACTCTCGAATCCCATTGCAATCATCCTTCCTGCGATACTCTGCACCTTTCCTGCTCACACCAACCTTACCCCGACACTTCCTCTGCGCGCAATCTCTTACAAAACTGCAAAAACGAACTCCGCAAGAGAGCAAGACTAGCGCACAAAAAGCGAGCGCTCAAGCAAGTGCGATGGAGGAATTAGGGTTAGGTCAAGTATAGGTCCTCTGTTGGGGGAGGGTTTTGCCCGGGGGTTTTGCATTTTGATGGCTATTCTTTTCTCCAAATCAGATTTCATCTTCGTGGCCATTACAGCTTGAAAATCTTTTAGCCTAATACGTAGTGTGTTCTTAGAAAGGGCTACATTAGGGTAGACCGGCCCATCACCAAACACTTTGGCAGCGGATCTTTCTCAATTCTTCTCCATTTTGAGTGTATGGTTAGACTCTTGGAACCTGCATGCAAATGTGGAGGTGGGGTATTTCTTCCTGTCTTCACACATTCCCTTGAGCTTGCAGTGACAATATCCAACATTGTGCTCCTGCCGTCCTCCAACTGCTGTTGTCACCACCGCTCCGGTAGTTGAAAGGTTATATAAAAAGGTATTTATGCTTTTAAGACCTCTGGGTACACTCACAGATTGAAAAATATCTCCCAACTCTCACGACACACTTTGTGGACAGTATTAATGATCTACCACATTGCCTTCTGATCTTCTTCAGAAAGCGTAAATGCAAACACTGCTCAGCAGAGTGAATGCCAATCAAGAGGATGGAAAAATTCCTGCTAACTATATACACAATGCCTCAAACTGCAATACATGTAAAAGAGTATAAAAACTATACTCCAGGTTTGCTAAACAAGCAGATCACAGCTGAAAGAGAATTGCAGCATTGAATCCTTAATAAATTTGTAAAGCTAATGACATAACAGTTCCAAATACAAACTGTGCATTACATGGTCAAAATGCACATGCATTTCCCACTCATGCATTTTGACAACTACCAGTGGTAGAGCACCAGAAACAACCTAGATTGTATTTGGAAGATAAATCACCCTCTGAGAAGCCTGAAGAACTTGATCTAATAGAGACAAAACTTTGGCAGGGAAGAAGTACTCACTAGAGTGCTCATGTATGAAAGGTGCAGCTGTTACCTTCAACTTTGCTGGCAAAACTCCAAGTCCAAATTGTGATTTGGTAACCAGTATTCTCTTAAGTTGGAACCATATGCTGGCTCATACTCTAACCCATCCCTCCTATGTTCCCCCATTTCTCTCTTCCAATCTGCTTATAAACATCCTGTCACCAATTCATGCAGGGTAAGACTCTAACAGGGCATATAATCCGAAGGCTGCAGCAACCATTTGTCATTTTGGAAGCTATGAAAAAGAGATCTGCCACTTTACAGATTTCTTCTGCATTTATATGTGGCCATCAAGCAGCAATGGCAATAGTTGCAGAAATGGGGCCACTTCTGGAGTGGCATCGTCAAATGTGGGTAGTGCACGTGACTTCTATTGGACATCTTGATGCCAACAATATAATACCACATCTTTCAATGAGATGCATAGTTCAATCTTTGAGATGCAAAGAGGATTGCTACAAACTGCCTCCACTTTCTTACAATCTGTCCTGGGTTACCTTTTACTGCAGAGGGGCTGAACTTAAAACCCCAAGTTGTCACAAGGTGACAAGAATATAGAAGAAAAGAAGTGCCTTCCCTACTCTCTAGGTCTCAATGCTGCCATTGAGGAAGGCAACCCAGTTGCATTATTGACCCTGTCAGTACCCCCGCGCACATTATATTGCTCATGCACCCTGAGCCGATTCTCTGCCCACCATTGCTCTGCCTCATTCTCACTGAAACGTTTTCGGCTGCAGATTTGAGTAGCCAAAGTTGGTAAGTGTATGCAACAGAAAAATCTCCACAACTCACAAAAGTAAAAATTCTTGAAGACATTCTTTCTCCCTTGCCAATCACAGGTCCACCCTACACCTAGACTAGTGACCATGCACAAGGTAGACAGCAGCTATGAGGGGAAAATATAACCCTTTGAGGATGGAGGACAGGTACCTGAATCGCACACGCTTCAGGTCTTTACCTCCACCTGGTAGTGATGTAAGTGTGATATACACACCAGGTTCGTCCTGTTCTACCCACTCTGCTTCAGCAACTCTTCCATTCTCAGATGAAAAGGAACTACCCACTGTCCTGGCCCCATCCTCATTCTGGTGTGCTGTTTCCAGTCCATTTGTATCACCTTCTGGAAAACCATTTGCTCCTCGCATGGCCATTGTAGGCCTGCTTTGCAAGCCTCCAAATTCATTCACAGTGCCAGTGTGAGGACTTGAAACATGTGGACTCCCCACAGGTAAAGAGTCATGGACTGCATGACAGTTTGACACTAAATGGGAGCTGCCTACACCATTCACATCCACATCTCGAACATTGGTCAACCCAGAATCACCATTATATCTTTGAGGCACAGACTGAATACCTCCACCATAAGGTGGTGCCAGCATATGAGAAACCATGGGATGGACACCATTTGGAGACTCATGTTGACCAGTAGACATGGACCCTGTCCTTCCATGTCTAAAGTCACTCATTGGCAGTCGTTCTGCCATTTCTTTGAGCTGCAAAATGAATCAAGAACCTCAGTCCCAAACACAATTGGCAAATCACAGAAGCAAACATCTGTGGAAACATCAGCAGGGGGGGCAAACTTGACCCACATGCAAAGTTGCTTTTACAACAAGACCTCTTTGGCATGTGACACTACAAGAATGGAATGGAGGACTTGCTCACATCCAGTTCCCCATTCATCATAAACCTGGCTTTCAACCTGCTGCTACTTGAAAGAAAAGCCTAAAATACAGTAGATCTGGATCAAGCAGGCTATAACAGACATAGTTACCTTCTTAAACAACTTAAAAAGCATTCAGATAACATACCTGGGTAGTGAGAGACTTGATGACCTCCTTTGCGGCTCTTGACTTTTTAGCCTCCTCAGTAGCCATGGAAATGGCATTCTGTAGCTGTTGCTGAGAGTGCTGCACATCCTTCTCTTGAATTTCAAACTGGCGAGTCATCCTTTCAATCTGGGAAACAGCCAAAAGAAGGTGTTGATGTAAGTCATGAACTCAACACTTGTAATGTTACTATAACATGGGTGTCCATTGAATAGCTTAGCAAAGACTCCCGCCCAAATGCAACACATGATGGCATTTGAAGTTTCTTGTATGGGGGATTGACCACATTATGTGCAAACTACTGCAAAGTCTTAGTATGCCACAGATACAACATTCCTGATAGTCATATCACATTGCGTTACCAAGAGTTGTAGGTACCTGTGACTGTAACTTGAGATTCTCCTCAATCAGTCCCTCATTGGTCTTCTTCAATTCTTCAACTATTGATTTTGAAGTGGTCAGGCCACTGATGGTTGGAGTTGGTGTTGTGGATCGAGGGGGGCTGACCCGCCTTGACAGAGGGGACACTGCCCGTGAAACAGCTCGGGGTGTTGTGACAGCGATGGATGAGACTATTGATTTCTTGGGGTTTGATGAGTGGGAAGATTTGAATTCAGACTTAAAAGTGGTGGGGACACTCACATTACCCCATGAGGACTGTGATGGAAATCCATTTGGTGCAGGAGAAACACGGCTGGAAAAAGACTCTGGTTTTTTCATACGCTTTGTCCCCACTTTTCCCTCAATCTGCTTAACTGTGTCAAAACTGGTGGGATATGCATGTGTTGGAAGTTGTGGTCTTGGCAACTTGAAATCTGCTTTCACTGAAGTCTCTTTCAACTCAATGGCTTGTTGATTCACATTTCCCCTTCTGGACAAAATTCCCAGAGACATGACCCCAGCTTCAAAAGGCTTCTTCAACTTATTAAAGCAGGAGTCACAGACCCGATAGAGCTTGCCTGGGTTGGGGGCCAACGCTGCCTTTGGGGCCTTTTTGGAACTGCATGCATGGCAAAAGACAAGTCCACAGTGGTAACAATTGTGTCGTTTCCTTGTGAAACTAAATGGCAGCCTACAACCTGAGCAGGCTGACTGGTCAGCTCCTGGCAACCATTTGTGTAAGCATATAGCAGCCATGAAGCTCCCCCCACAAGCTATACTTTTCACTTGCTTATCCTTCAAGGCTTCCACAAGTGTGGGTAAATTCCTGTCTTCTGTATCTCCATGGCCAAGCCTGCCATTGGCACCCTTACCCCATGTGTAGACCTCTGACTTGTGTGTCAAAACAGCAACATGATGTGCCCCACATGCAATGTCTTCCACATAAGCTTCCCAGAGTCTTCCCTCAACTAGCCCTGGCAGCTTCCCATCAGCCTGTGGATCCCCCAGTTGTCCATATGTTGTGCTACCCATTGTGAAAACCTGTCCTGATGTTGTCAGTGCTACTGTCAAACTGTTCCCACATGCCACCTGACGGAAATTATGGTCAACAACTGCTGCTACACATGTTGGCACCAATCGCTGCTCTTTATCTCCATGGCCTAGTCTTCCTTTATCCCCATCACCCCAAGTGAAGAGCTTTCCAGAGGAGCAGTTAATTGCACTTGAATAACCAACCATGACCTCAACAACTGCTGCAGTATGCCAGACCCCACATGCTGCCCTTACAGTTTTCAGTCCCTTCAAAGATTCCACTTCTCTGGGAACAGATGCACACTTCCTATCTCCATGCCCAAGCACACCAAATGTCCCATCACCAAATGTAAAGAGCTGCCCAGCAGAAGTGACCAGTGCTGTGTGCCAAGCGCCACATGCAATTGATGACACCCGAACTCCCTCTAAAGACCCATTCACTCTCTTGGGCATCCAGTGGCTCATATCATTACCATGACCAAGCAATCCAAAGTTATGTGTGCCATCACCCCAAGTGTAGAGATCCCCAGACAGAGTGACAGCACATGTGTGATACTCCCCACATGATACAAGTTCAGTGTTTGTAGCTGCAAGAGCATCCACAAGCTGTGGATATGGGACATCACAATCCACTCCATGACCCAAGCGACCCCCTGACTCCTCTCCCCAAGAAAATACCTCCCCCTGTCTTGTCACCAGCACTGCATGCTTTCCACCACATGCCATAGATTGCACATCCAAAACCACAGTTGCTTTCAAAGCCTTCGGAAAGAGAGAATCCAATTTTTGTCCACTGGCAATCCTATGTACACCACCCCCTAAAATCCCATTGCCTACACCCTCACCCCACATGAAAACATCACCCATGGCATCCCCCTCATCATGGCCTGACCCCTGGCTGGAGGAGCTGACAGCACTGGACATGCTTATCCGGTAGTTATCAGAAGGACCTCCACCTGGCAGTCTCATATTCGCACTCATGCTATCCAAACCTAAATCTGAACTGCCTGAATGCATTGAGTCTCGAACAGATTCTGTCACAAAAAATGTGCTTGCTGATTCCTCTGTAAATTGTGCCCCTGTTGAGCAACTTTTGTCTATTCCTAGAATGATGAGGGCTACTGATGACACTCAAATCTTGAATGTTTCTCCTGTGTCCTGCGAAAGCAACAACGTCTGTAAGGGCAATGTTCAGCAAATAAAGACATACATATCCCACAATAAAGGTAGGTCTTTTGCTGTGTGTGATCGAACACAAATACCGAGACTGGAGAAATTAAAAAAATCCCTCAACTCTCCATGGAATTCCATAACTACACTGTAGTAGAGCTGCATTAGCTGTAGGGTTTTTGCAACCTGACAACTTTTACACATACAACAAACATATACATAGAGATTTTGTTTTAGCTAGACATGCTGCATTGCATATAAAGAGTTCTTGCTTCACATACTTGGATAACTGTACAAGAATTGGAATCCTTCTCATAATTAGGTTCTTTTGACTAACCAGACATGCCTCAAGATATCACAAACACACCTGATCCAGATTGTCAGTGCTTTCAAACTGTGAGGTATGGAGAACAGTTGCTTGTGGGAAGGAAAGGGGCCATAGAACCAAAAGAATGGGTGCATTCCAGAAACTTTGGCATTTGTGAGCACAAGAGACCACCACCACCTCAAGTCCCACAAACCAAACTTTGGCCTCATCTTTTATCCTTGCAATATCTGTGCACAAAACTTCACTCAAAATCAGATTGTACACCAACACCTAGCACACCAACAAATGAATTGGACCTCAAAATTATTACACAGTTGCCATTGGTCAGGTAGTCATAGCAACCAGTGCTCATAATCTTTTGATGGACACCCTAACTCTACACTGGAAGTAGGATTTCAGAATGACCAAATCTGAAGACCACATGTCATTATTATGCAGGAGAGAAAAATGATTGATACTCCTTGAATGATTGTGAAGAATACTACTGGAAACTAGCCTGCTGCAGAAAAGGATGTAATGAGAAATGTGATGCAGATGAAAATATTGTGAAAATAGCAATAAAGTCACCAATTGAACAGGAGGATAGAAGTGAACTTGCAATATCAAGGATCCTACATATTATCTTACCCCAACATTTATCATAGTGTCTCAGCATATGATATATACATCCAAATGAGAACTCCTTCCACAGGACAAAATTAGAAAGATGCAAAGAACAAGCAAAACCAAGACTAAATACTGTCCACTAAATGATATACATAAGAGTTTTCAACCACCACTTTGCCAGAGATATAAGGACTCACAGTATGTTGCCCAGGTAACAGTTGTGAAGACTGTCGACTAAAGCTTCTTCTCTCCTTTGCCAGAAAAACCAAATCAAGGCACACTTATCCTTTTGGCAAGCCACAACTGCTGAGACCAAAGACACAGGTTCACTGACCAAGATAACAAAGGAGCAAGAATCAGGTCAATATTTAAGTCCCCTTCAATTCCTGATGTAAGTCAGCTGACAGAACAGCAGGGAAACCCAAAGGTTCCATGGCAAGTGCAGGACAAATAATGAACCTCTCATCTAAACTAATATTTAACTTGCTTGTCAAACAGGCAGTTTCAATGACAAAGGGATTTTCAAGAACTGGCAACTCACAGCTGAAAGCTTGAAGGGGCAAAACTTGAGTTTTCCTCAGCCAGCATACTTGAGAAGCTGTGCCTCCTTCAAAACAGTGATGGCTTTCACAACAGAGGAACCAAATAAATTATCTCAGCTTGCACAGAAGCTTAGAATGGTCACCTCCAAAAGAACTGCCAACTGGATTACCTTGAACTACATGTGATGTCATAACTTGTTGACTTTACAGCAGGATTACAACATTCTAAATTGCTTTCCAACTACTTGCAGCTAAAACAGAAGACCTTTCAGCACAGAATCAAGGCTACTACTGAGTTGAGACCCTCCACAAACTCCATCTCCAGATATGCATAATAATATATCTCATGAGAATTGAGAAATCTCCAGATATGTATAAGCAGACAACAATGGTGATAGGGCATTTTGCAGATTACCACATCAGGGAAATTCAACATCCCTCTAGAAAACTCCCCATTTGTGCAGGGCAGTGTGGGAGTCTCATGTACTGAAAAATACTTTGCAACAAAACACCTGAACCCAAGGGCCCATCTTGCCCCATTTGTTTATTATTCATTATGGTGACATACTATTCTCCTCCAGAGTGCATTAAAAAATACCCAACTTAAGATTCTTATACCCTCTCATTGCATGCAGAACAAACCTTTTGAAAAGGTTTGGAGTGCATGTAACACCACACCTGGCAAAACATTGTAGATTGATCAAGATTCTTGGAACTCTTATGTGCATGTCAATTGATGGTCCACAATTGAAATGCATGGCAATTCACTGAGAGTCTTCATCTCATTGTCAAGATGCAAACTCCTTTTGAATGATTACCAAAAGAAGAGTACTTTGCATGCCTTATCAACAGAGAGCTGGATCCAGCAAGCCTTCATGGAAAAAAAGATGGAAGTCTAGAAAGGACTAAGGATTCATTAAAAGCAGGAAGAACAGGATAGTTTTGTACCTGTTCAATGTCATTCTCAAAGTGTCCATGTTGGGAATGATGTGCCATCCACTGTCCAGCCTTTGGTTGAAAGCTTCACACTCCTAGCTGGCTAATTCCTGCTCTGCTATCCAGAGACTAGCTAGAATCATGTCTACTCCTTGCAAAAGCACCAGGGCGACAAACAACAACATAGAGATCTCCTTCCATCTTGCCTGTGCCCAAAGATATGAAATTAGTAACCAGCCATCACAATGCTGTCACCTGAACTGCAAAAGCACATATCGCATTTGCAATAAACATGCTGCTAAAATGCAGTAACAAAGCAACAAATGATCCACCACATGGCTCAACTGAAGGTGCACATCTGGCCCTGAATTAATGACTTCCGGTATGGATTAACCTTATGGACACCAAAATGACACACCAAATCCACACAAGTACACTTTATATTAAAAAACCCTAGAATCAGTCATGGGGAAAACAGAAAGTTCAAAACCAGTTGATCTACAAAACCCTAGAACCAGTCTTGTAGAAAACATACAGCTAAAAAAACCAGTTGATATACACAGCCCTAGAGCTAGTCTTGCGGAAAACAGAAAGCTGAAATCCAGTTGATATACAAAACCCTAGAGCCAGTTTTGTGGAAAACAAACAGCTCAAGACCAGGGGAAATATCAACACAGTGGTGGCATGGTGTCACACAGCGTATACTGTACAATTTGAAACCTAAAGCTGCCTTCTGAAACTTCCACTATTCAAGCCGGCGACGACGGCAAGGCCGATATTACTGCAAGCTTCAAATGCAAGACTTGACAAAACTGTTGCGGCAATTCTCCTATGCAAATCGGCCTTCTGAAAGATTTGCACTAGCCATTCTTTCTATTTGCATAAACGCACAACTTGACAAAAACTGTTTGTACTTCTTGTGTCCAAGACAACTTCCTTGCAAAAACTACAGAATCGCACTATAATCTCAGTAGAAGAGAAAGGTTACCGTAAAAAAAGATATTTTGCGCCTTGAAACTCTCCCCTTCACCATGTGCATACGCGGTTCAAAGAGGACAAGGACTCCTAGTGTGCATCCTCTCTCCTTGGGCCATTTTCCGCACAGAAGTTAAAATTCTCACAGCTTCAAATTCATCGTGGTTCCCTGGTCAGAAGCTCCAGCAAATATAGAAATCGTTCATGTATCGCAGCAGTGGACGGATCGAGAACGACGCAAAACACGGGCTAGAGAGAGAGAGATCGCCATCGCCAGAGCTTGTTCCGCAGTTAGGGTTTCAGCATCAACCGCGGTTAGACCTTGGACAAACTTAACCTGGGTTAATAATTTCACCATAGTAGATTGTAATCAGCTCATAAACTATATTATAGTAAATCAGTTTAATTTATTTTTCATATTTTTCTGGTATGCAATGTTTCAAAATGTCTTTATGGATCCTAAGATATTGAAAATTAATTAATTAATTAATTAATTAATTAGTTTTCCATGTCTTTTGGAATTTTTATATCATTTCAATTTTTTTTTTTGAACCTTTGTATGTTTCCAATTTCATACACATGCTTACATATAATTTCATACAAATGTAAATCAATGTTATTTCATTTGAATATGTTGAAATTATTTCAAAAGCTTAACATGGTTTTTTTTTCCCTTGAGATTAAATTAGTTTTCAATAAAAAAATTTCCCCTTAAATACCTAATTCAAGAATTTAATCCCCACTTGCTTGGTTGATTTAATGTTTTATTCATCCTAATTGCTTCCAAAATTTCAATGAATTAAGAACAGGGGTTGGGGTTGGGCTGATTTAAATCTCCCCTTGAATGAATGATAATTGGGTAATCTTTTGTACAATTTGAATTAATAATTAAAGAATGATTAGACAACATGATTTTGTTGAAATTTACTAAAATTGCAATTAAAGCTTGTTCATTACTATGGGCTAATCTTTTATTTAATAGACTAAACTAGTAATTAAAAGGTGATTTAGAAAATGGTTAAGAGCATTTTTGGTTAGTTATTAATAAAACACTTAATAAGATAATAAACTTATCTATTTTGATTATGGAACTTTTTTACAAACCACTTAGAAAATCAAAGAAAATCAAAACCCTAAACCTACTTGTATGCAGTGTATACTAGGAGGTTCTCAAGGCGGGTATTTGATAATCGACCTTTATCCATGACAAATGATTAAAAAAAAAAAACACTGGATCAATTGACAACTAGGGTATTACCTTTGATAACAGAATCCATAATACATGGATCTAAACTCTAAACAATTTTTGGGTTTGATACCCTTTGTGGTGACCCCAAAATAATAATGGAAAAATGCAAACAATAGTAATAACCGGCTAAAACACCGGTTTGCTAATTGTGATTAGAGGGTTGCTAATTGTGATTAGAGCTCTGTGATTAGTGCGTGGCTGTCGTCGCTGCAGCAGCAGCTCAGCGCAGGAGTCTCGAGCAATCTCTCCCTTAGTGCGTAGGCGATGCGTGCTTCACGAGATCCTCCGGGAAGACACCGGAAAAGGACGCGTTGTTGTTCTCGCCCGAGAGCTCTTCCAGCGATCTTCCTTTGGTTTCCGGCACGAGAAACGTCATGAAAAAGCCCAGAACATTGATCAAAGACAGAACGAGAAACGTGTTCTTCAACCCGATTCCTTGAGAATAGCCAGGCTCCGGTTCTCCCTCGTGTTGTCCCTGAGCTGCGTACAAGAATCCGAATGCACCCAATATGGCGCCGGCTTTCCCTGCCGCTGCGGAGATTCCATGGCATGTGGATCGGAGCCTGGCTGGGAATAGCTCCGCCGGGACGATGAAAGTCGTCACATTGGGTCCGAAATTGGCGAAGAAGAATGTCAAGGCGTAGAGGATGATGAACAAGATGTGGTTTCCGCCGCATAGCTGTAATGGGTTTGTCTCGCAAGGTTTCCCTCGCAAATCGTTGTAGGAAAACGTGAGGATGAACATGAAGAGCGTCATGAAGAAAAATCCACTCAGTTGAATCTTCCAGCGACCGAGGATGTCGACGAAGCCGACAGTGAACCAGTAGCCTGGCACTGTGGAGAAGAGCGCGATTAGAGCTTGTGCACGGCTCACCCTGAAAAGCTCTTCCAGTGCGCTCATCGTCGCGGCTGCTGGTAACCAACCGACGGCGCTGAACACGTCTTTCTGGAACAGGTTTTGGCTGTAGAAGGCGATGTCGAGCAAGAACCATGTGCTCGTTGTGCCCAGGAGTTGTAGTCCGTGTCTCTTCGCGAAATCCTTCGAGAACAACCCGTATTCGAACTCTGCAACAACGGAGGCGCACAATCCTTCATCAGCTGATGCTCACTGCTTGAGATGCTGAAAGACGTACTCGAAGACACTACTCTGGAATGATTAAGCACCCAATTGCTACAAGGACGTACAACTAGCTAGCCATGAGACCAGCTTCTTACCTCTGTGCAACATGGGATTGACGTCTACAATGCCAGTGAGGTCGACTTGGAGCACACGAGCCATGTCGATCGCAGCGCGCTTGTTGTTATGCGCAACAAGGGCGGTGTAGCGCGCAGTCTCGGGCATTTTCATGCGGTAGTGAAACGTGAGAGCAGCAGGAACGGCGCCAAGCGCGAAGATGATCCGCCACACATAATCCGCCTGATCGGGTGTCGACCGCACCGGATCGACGTCGAACGGGGGCCGAGGTAAGTAATGCATGAAGATCGCGGACAAGATGATCGACAGCGTCGCACCCGTCAGGATTCCGAATCCCTGCATGGCGAACACCGCCGCGATGAACGCCCCTCGTGTCTTCTTGTTCGCGTACTCCGACATGATTGTGGCGGACAGTGGGTAGTCGCCGCCGATCCCGAAGCCGAGCCAGAACCGGAAGAAGCACCTGTCAAACAACCACATCATGATTAAGACTAGACCAATCTAGTCATATCGATCCCAAAACTATGCAATGCACGAGGCGATCACAGGACTCACGAGCTGCCATTCTTTCTAAGATCCATCTAGCAATCACTGAAAACTACCGAAGCATGCATATGATAATGAAGCTCAAGTGATGATGAAGGCGCACAAGGTCGTCATGACGGCTTTGGCATTGCGACCGAAAGACAAGGCGGATGCAATCGAGGTCAGGATCATGAGGAGGAGAGTGTAGCCATAGACTTTCTTGCGACCCAGTCTATCACCCATCCATCCGAAGAAGAGCTGGCCGCAGAGCGTCCCGCACAACGCAACACCGTTCAAGGCTGCGGACACGTTGGGTGGCAGCGTTCCGGGATTAGCAGACGTGGGGTCGTAGTAGTAGATTCGGCCGAGGAGGCGAGTGATGGTCGAAATGCAGAAGAGATCGTAGGCGTCAGTGAAGAAACCCAGTCCCGCGATCACGATGGTCGAGAAATGATACCACTGCGTCTTTGCTTTGTCCAGAGCCGCCAGCACGTCCATAGTCCCGTGACCACCTCCACCAGTTCCTGGTGATACTCCGGCAGGACCTACAGCGCCGCCCGCCATGATTTCTATTCCAATGATGCAATTTCTCTACAAACAGCAGCAGGCTGATGATCCCCCGCTCACCCAGCTGAACAATAGCATTCCAGAATATCCTGTGTCAACGGCCTGTGGAGCTGTGCACCAACAGCTTCAAGCTATGTCCCACTAGTCCAGCTTCAACCTGCTGTACAGAATCATTCCCGGGCAGACCACATATCCGAAAGCTGGAAAACTTACTAGTCTGATCTGATCAATCTCTGCAAACCCATGAAATCCAAGAAGAATTCCATCATAAATCTAACTATAACAACAAGCTGCTGCTGCGTCCAAATCCAAAAAACGATTCTTCAAAACCTATACTCACTCCTCGATCATTCCTTATGAATGCGAGAGTTGATAAATCACAGAGCACCCAACCACGGAGATTCCACACCAGTGCCCACGAACTGTAGCTGTAGTACGGCGGTTCCTCAGATATATTCTTTTCAATCCGGATCTGAGAAATTAGAAACAAGCTAGCACCTTTGCCGCGAGGTTTAAGTGCAGCTGCGAGGATAATATAAGCTGGTACTACACAAGTACTGCAAACAGATACTGAAGAAGATCTAAAACAAGGGTTTATGAAGTTGCAGGCGGTTGAGATCCAGATTCAAGGATCTTGAATCTTGAGCCGGGGTCACTGCAGCTAGCTGCCCCAATTAGTACGTCGAGCAGCTGGCCCAGCTGATCCGGCCGAGTTCAAAAGGAGGGATATCCGCAGCTAAAATTATATAGGGTCAATGGAGGTCGCAGCAGCTACTCCCGCCATCATGTGATCATCGATCCGCAACGCGGCTCTCGAGATTCATACAGATATTCCTAGACCCGCGAACTGCGACCCAGATCGCGCCGACGTACAGATGATCAAGCTGCAGCACGCCGAGTCATGCGTCGCAATTGAACTAATTTTAGCAAATCTTGTTAGCTAGCTAGCCGTGGAGGCTCAGAGATTCTGCTGCTGCTGCTGTACTGCTACTGCGGGCAGATTCAATCTATCAATGAATATTCATGCGTCCTTCTTGGATCAATCAAATTCTTCAGATTCAGCATGATATCAGCAAGAATCTCCAGTGTCTACAGAATCTGATTTCTCCACCAAAGACACATGAATCTTCAGGTCAACATATAACATCAGCAAGAATGTAGTCACATGATCGTGCAGGTCTGGAGAAATTGTTCAGGAATGAATTTCTCTCACATTTGCAAGCTTGCAAATTGCAAGAGGCTTTCATTCTTCCCACATCTAGCTGCGTCCCTAGAGGGGACCAGCAGCCACCCGTCCACCATGAGGGATGGATGAATGGATGAATGGATGGATGGATGGATGGATGATATTAACTCAGGGAATAGCAAAATTTGTCACTTTGCCATCCAGGAGGGTTTCAGTTTCTGCCTCAGTTACCCTATTTGGATGAAGTACAGCCTTCAAATCTCATTAAAATAGATTTGGAGTTGAGTTTTTGATGAAGCATCCATCCCAATGGTCTTTTGGGGGGCAATGTTTTATTATATATTGGGGGGGCGGTCTTTTTATAGCTTCCAGGTTCAATTTCAACTTGTCTTTTGATGGGCTAAAATAAAATAAAAGGAGCACAAACTTATTTAAGTCAATGTTTTTGAACCAAAAATAAATAAATAAAAATTGGGAAATTGAATTTGTTCCTAGTATGTATCTTTAAGTATTTACACAAATCAGCACATCTTGCAAAGGACAACATGTTCTTGCAATTTTCAGCATCATCAACTCCTCTTTTTATCACTTGAAACTTGTGAATCTATTAATTCAAAATGTCAAGCACAAATCAATATGAAAAAATAATAAAATTTTAAGAAACCCATTGGGTGATTCTTTGATTTTACTATAACCTTCAATTCAACATTTTAAAAAAAATTCAAATTAAAAGAACCTGCAATTTGAGGTTTTGGAATAATTCCAAAGAACTTGTAATTCAAGTTAAGGTTTTTTGACAAGTTGATTTATTGAGAATCATGGTTATGAATCGAAACCAATTCCTTTATTTTTTTGCAAATCACCACCCAAGACCCAAGGGAAACCCAACCCTTATATGGTCAATCTTTTTTCCTTTTTTGAGAAAAGAGAGAATTACCCAACCTTGTTAGGGTAGAATCACTCATCATCGAACATTTGTTTATCATCGAACGTTTTTCAATATTTTCTCATTCTTTAATTAAATTGAGCAATTTTTGTGTCATTGGACATGCAAATTAAAAAGTTACAAATGTTCTTTGAATGTTAGAAATAAAGGAGCAATGTAAAAAACACAGGAAAAATTTGAAAAAATAGCTCTAGATCTTTCTCTAGTTCTAGCATCATATCTTCGTCATTTTTAGTCTAAATAATTTAAAATGTGATGGGTGCCCAAACTAGGGCTTTACAAAACTTGATTGTTTTCTAAAGGCAAAGATGCAAGGATCAAATGTTCGAAACTTGAAATCCTAATCTAATCTATTAATTCGCTTAGTCTGTCTGTGACAGGGCGTTCTGCACACAGACAGACTAAGTCCCCACAGGCGTAATTGGAATTGTCTGCTATGGCGGCAATTCCAGTGTTGTTTTCTATGGCAGAACC
>Ga0116231_10003403_pt1 | contig 33117 bp, 26 predicted proteins | sample S1TSphgellanicum_2_FD_89695 | JGI IMG/M metagenome (GOLD analysis project Ga0116231, IMG submission 89695) | Host-associated microbial communities from peat moss isolated from Minnesota, USA - S1T2_Fd - Sphagnum magellanicum MG | ecosystem: Host-associated > Plants > Peat moss > Unclassified... | reverse complement strand
TCTCCATGACTGGTATTTTGCATTACTGTCAAGAGTTCATTGCATGCTTGCTGAAGAGTGAGACATGATGGCCTTCTTCCTACTGAAAATTAGTTGTCTCCTCATTTCTGGTCTCTAAGAAGAGCATCATTGAGTCTCTTGAATTTGTTGATCCTCCAGTCTCCATATGCAGGCCCAGTTTTACAGATGCCACAATAGGTTAAATCTCAGCTCTGTTTTTTCCACAAGCTAATTTACCTAAGTCATCCTTGATTACAAAAAACTGCTCTCATTTTGCAAGCATTCTTTGACTATTCGCATGGTTCAAAATATGAAAGTATGAGTGTGGGCACTCAAAGAGAAGAAGAGTTGAACCATGCACATGGATAGTGGATTCTGGAAATGAAGAACCTTGTCTTATATTTGGCTGCCAACTTCATGCCCCTGGAGTTTTCCAGGGTTGAATACTGAGCATTCAACTAGCCATGCATGTGGTTTGGAGTGCAGTTGAATCTGGATTTCGTAGGTCTTGACCTGAAGTAAGTTTCAATCTCTAATCTGAGCATGGGATGTATACTTGGGAGCATAGTATTATTGCTATTTGTCTTGTGGTCAGAGAGAATCTGTTGAATCTAGGCCTGATAAAATAGTCTATCATCACCAGATGGTTGAAGCCTAAGCTATTGGGGTAATGGAGCAGGTTTTTCTGGATCCAGACAGGCATGTTGGGATGGTTTCTCATTAATTTGTTAGTGGCAGCCAAGCAGTTCCAGAATCAGGGCTCATTCTCACTATCCATGGCTCTCTACCAAGCATTTTCTGCTGTAAGCCCCATACCTTTGGGCATTGCTGGTCCTACCTTTGTCAGATCCCAATTAAAGATTTGGGATCTGGATCTGGTCGACTTAAATCTGGATCTGGTCGACTTAAATCAAGTGGGGTGTTTGGCAGATATATGTGCTGGACTACTTCTGGCATGAAGAGGCAATGACATCAACATATGTGCTGAGTTACTCCTTAGATTGTGCTGAATACCTAGCCCCAAATGTCTTGCATTGACCCTACTCTTGATGGTCATGTGGTTTTCTATTCAGACCTCCCAGAAAATTCACAGGCCCCCCTGAGCTACGTGCAGATAGATAGGTTGACAACATCTCAAGAGGATTTTGGCATCCCAATCCTTGAGTTGTGCAATGTTCTCTGACATGTTGATAACAATAGGTTGATGGCTTTTTGTAGGTAGGACATTATAGCAGAGATTATGCTGATCTTTGGAGATGTTGTGTTTATCCCCTTTAGCATCCAGGCAAGTGCTTACTTAAACAACATCATTGATTGAGGGTTTTCCAACTTCAGCAAGCATGCAGCGGGGAACAGGGTTCAGAATTGCTGCTAGCTCTTGTGTTTGTGTGTCTATATGTTAAGCATCTGCACATGAGCTGTGTGCTTTTCACACCATTTTAGGTTTCCTTAAACTCTGCTGTGTATTTCTGTTTACAATAATTGTGGTCAAGGCACCAGTAGATATCTAAGACTACATGCAGTACATGCCAATTGCTTTTTATAAGTGTAACATTGACTTTGGTTATAACAGGGCTGGTGGCTGTTGAGTCATTCAGTGGAGATCAGCAAGATAGCTGCTGCTTTGAATCTCTGCATATTTTTGTTTGGGAGTGTTTCTAAACACTTCTGCCTGGATGATGCTCTATGTAGCAATTTTCATATTTGAATGGTATGTATGAATGAAGAGCAGCTGGGGGTTTATCACAGGTGCTACTTGAATCATGTCTCAATACTGTTGTGTTCTACCAAGTTCTTTGAAGACCAAGCAGATCACCTGTTGTATAGCTTAGCTTAAATCCAACAGATCACCTAAGGTCTGGGTTTCTAATTTGAAGTTCAGCATGGATGTGCCAAAAACAGTTGTGAATGATAAAAATTCAGTGCAATCCAATGTATGGAAGTAGCAAGTGTTTGACAGTTTATGACTTTGTGAAGAGCATATCTCTCAAGGGGCTGTTTACAACCCAAAGTGAAGATGACATTCAGTGTTTCCATATATGCAAGAGAAGTCTCCACTGGCTAATGAAGTGATAAATCTGAGGATTATGAAAGACAAGAGCAAGTCAATGCAAATGCATTTAGATGCTATCACTGAGGATTGTGTTGGAACAGGTTTGCAATCTTCAGAGGAGCAAACAAGCAGAAACATCAGTTTGGACAAGACTCCAAGGTTGTGATATGGGGTCAAACTGCTAAAGTTATTGGAGGCCGACTGCTCACTTCAGGATACTAGGTTTCTCTTGTTCATATCAGATCTGCTCATTAGCTCCTTGTTATTTTGAGTATCACATTGCAAATCCCATTGCAACTTGACAACTCTCTGCCTGGAAGCTTTTGCTACTTTTGCAAGCAACATCTTTGCCTGAGGCAGAGAGTTTCAAGGAGGATGGTTGCAGTCAATGAATACCACTCTATGAGGTTACCTGTGTTCACGTACAAAAATCCTCACATACTTGTTGACTTTGTGCAGGGCTGTTGCAAGACATAGCAATTATCTTGGGGACGCCTTTTCATTTAGTCTTCTATGTGGCATGAGGTATAGTACTTTGTCCTCACCAGAATGCTTGACTATATTTGACCTATGGTTTTTTTGTCATCCTCCAGGCAAGTATATGTCTCTAAATCTGGATCTGTTCACATGTGAAAATCATCAGTATTCAGGAAAGATTGAGAAACTACAGTTTGGAGATTTTGGTGCATTTTTCAGCCACAAAATCATATGCAGGTGGATAATAATGAGCTTCCAAATCTGATATTTGGGAACAGTTCACCAGTGCCCAATTTCTACCCAGCATATCTCTTCACTCTTTTAATCTGGCAAGAAAGACGAGATTCAGCAAGGTGTTGTGAAAAGTACAGGGAGGTATGGCAGGAGTACTGTGAGTTTGTACCTTGGTGAATTTTTCCTGGAATCTACTAGATGAGCTCTCTGTTTTCGTTCCATTATCAGAGTAAAAGAAAAGCTTTGTGCTCCACCAATCCCAGCTGTTCAGAAATGACATCATGATCTTTGTGTGCTTCACCATTTTACTCCACAACAGCTTTATGACATGTGACCCCAAGATCCCTTGAACTCTTCTGCTGGGACAGTTTCTTTTAGTACATTTAGCAAGGTCTTGAGGTTGACGAAGGTGTTTTTTCTGTGTTTTGGTAGCTTGTAGGATTCTTTGGCCAAGAATGTACTTGCAGGATATTCTTTAGTCCAATGGTAGATCAAAGGACTTGAAGGTGGCTTCTTTTTTGTTCTGGGTATGATCTATTATGTGGGTACTTAATGAGCAGAAGTATTGTACCCAGATGCTGATCAAGTTATTGGACTGTTTTTGCCATACTGTGATTGATTTTGGGGCAGTTGATCTTTAACTTCATCTACACCTGAATTCTGCCTGCATCATCTGGAGTTGATGAATACAGTGTGGGGAGTCATGGCAGCTTATCACTGCTGATGACGAAGGTGATGGTCTTAGACTTTGTCCGCGACTGTCATAAGTTTATGATTAGACTCATCATCATTTTAGATGCATAGTGCTGCTGTGGAGTTCTTTATGCAATCATGTAAATATGTTTCCCAGTGACTTCAATGGATGTTCCACATCCAAGTAAGCACCAGCAGTGTGCTTAAAGAATATGTTCAGGGTGGAGGAGGAACCAACCAGGACCCTCTCTTTGACCTCTCTATGCCTTAGGCTTAGATGCTTGCTTGTACAAGGACAAGCTAAAAAGCTGGAATGAAATGATGGACAGGGATAAGCTTGTTGCAGCAGCTTGGATGTGGATACTATTGACTTTTTTAATTAGCTATGTCGTGTGCTAGCCAACATCATGACTGAGAAGCCCTTTGCTTTTGGAAATGTGATAAGGACTACTCAAGATGGTTTGTGTAATAGTTTGCACAAAATTTTGAGTGGATGATTAGATGTTTATCTAAACACCCATCATTGGGAGCTTGTGAAGTCAGGTAGGAGTGATGGAGCTTGACACGTGGCATGATCGCATGTATGTACATTGCACATTAATTGCAACACGGTTGTTGTTTTAGTGGCACATTTACAACAGTTTTAAAATAGTTATCACATGCAATTACAATGCAACTCTTGAAAAAGTTTGACATGGTTGACTACATATGTATGTACAATGTGTATAAATTACAATACAAAAGACCCATTTTCAACTCACTTGCTATTATAATACAATTAATTGATTTTTTAATGTGGTTATTTATTTATTAATAACCCATATATCTAGGGGATAATTGCACACTAATTGTAACACCCAAGGGATAGTTACATAATGGTTGTGTATGAGTTTTTATTTAAAGGTAGTGTGGTTTAAACGAACACAATTTCTCATAGTGAAACTTCTTTAAGCTAAGTGCCAAATGAGTATAAATAAAGGTAAAATTCTCATTACCTTCAATTTATTCAACGCTAGTTTTGAGTACATTTTTTTTTAACAACCTTATTTTGTTTTGTTTCTTCCTTACAATAAAATTTTCTTGGATTTATGTTTTACACATGTCATGTTCTTATTTTTGTTTTTTTTGTTTCACGATCTGAATTCAAAACTAAGCTTGCCTTAGTTCTCATCTTGGTTAAAAAATCCTATAGACTTGGTTGCTTTCATGCTACAACAATTTCAAGGTAACACAATGATGGGTAGGGTCATAACTCATAACACATAACCTTTCAAAGTGGCAAATCTTCAACTTTGTCATGTTCACATTTCCATCATCAATTATGGGATACATTTGTAACTAATTTTTTATTATGATTCCCATTGATACAATTAATATGGCCATTAATACGCCATTATTAAAATACTATTGTTCAACTATGTTATGTTTATAATACATGTGGAGTTTTTGTCCATAGATTTCGCCTTATTCATGCAATCATAGATATGTGGTTTGCATTCAATAGGCAATATAATTCTAGCACTTGCTTATACATCTCCAAAAAAAAAAATTGTTGTTTGTGTAGAACATTCTTATTGCTAGGTGAGAATTGATTAGTTATGCTTCTTGAGTGCAAATCAACATCATGACTGAACCTTCCTCTTGCTTCCACAAATGCAATAGAAAAACAAGATTGATGCCCAACTTCCTACTAAGATAATTATGCATTCACCTACATTGTTGTCTGGAGCTGATGAAGTCAGTGAGGTCATAATGGTAATGGCTAATGATACTTTTAGGGACGCACAAAAGATTATAATTGTAATAATCATGCCATAACCCAAAGGAAGTTCTTTCCAATTTTTTCAAATGATGTGCAAAACAATACATGGTTCACTTTATTGAAAAAAACTTGGCCTTTGTAGTGCTTTGCACTTTGCACTATGAGTGACGACCAATTAATATAAGGTCAAAATATTAATATATTATAAGTTTAATTAAATAAATTATCTAAGAAATAATTAATTACTAAACATTGTTAATTTAAGATCGTGTAAATTGGCCATGAAATCATTTCCACTTCCATTAATTTTAGAATATGAAATTGAATTTCACCTATTGATGAAACATTAATATTTTAAGCACCCATGATGTTTATTTTGGCACCTCTTATTATGTGAAAACAATTTTTTGGGGCCTTTCCAATATCCCCAATTGACCTTCTTACCATGCTTCCAAATGACCCTTAGTTCAAAAACTATTTTTGACACTAGTGCTTGTAATGTTTCCTATGCACTTTTGTCCTTGGTGTCCTTCAACATCATATCTAGCTCCTTGAGACTCAAACCTTCAACATCTTGGTGTCCTTTATTATTAAAAAGGAAATATTTCATGTCCAACCTAATGCACATAATGTTTCCATTGTGCTTTTTCAACACCTTGTTATTGCTTGTTGTCATTTTGTCATTCCTTGTTGGCATTTTCATCTTTTTGTTGCTTCCTATTTTTTGTTATCATTGGTGTTGTTTAAGTGTGTTTTTGTTATTGACCAAGTGAAGGTCATCTTTGAACAAAAATGTCACCTCCACATATGACTTTAGGGTGAACATTTTAATTAATCATTTTTAACCACCTTCTCTTTGGAATGGTTAAGCATGTTTCTCCATTCTAACTTATTTTTTCTTTTTGAATCAATAAAACATATTTCTTGCTTAAACTTTGGTCTTTTTTATAATTAATGAAGACCTTATCTATCCAATATTTTCAAAATTTCTTGAGTTTTTAAATTATTATGATTATCACTAGGTCAAGATCCTAAAAGGACATCACAAGATGGGACATTGACATAACAAATGTTGTTAGATATTAACATCCTTAATAAAAACTCAAATTGACATGATAATTTATTAATTAAATTAAATATTAAAACATAAAAAAATGTATCTTGAATTTTTTTGTAATATTTTAGTAAACACGTTTTAATAAAAATTAAAAACATATTCAAGTCAACATTGAAAATGAAATATTCATTGAAACATTTTATCAAACTTGATAAGTTTACATTATTTTTTTATTATGAAATTAATTAAATTTAATAAACTCATCCTAAACATTAATTTTTTTAATATCTTGTGGGAAATGTCATTTAACAATCTTTTAATAGTTGCATAAGGAAATGAACAATAGAAATTTGCACAAGTCAAAGTTGTTAGGATTTGATACACTTCAATAAGGACCATCATCAAGAATGAAAATCATGAGTACAACTTTATGTCTTTAAAAAGTTCCACATGAAACACCTCAAACTGCATAAAAATACTCAATTCTAGTGATCTCCAAATCGCACACTCCACAAAAAACACTAAAAGACATACTTGAGTTCCATCATATATTGTATTATCAAACTAGGAAACAACACCCTTTAAAAAATTACCCACCCTCAGGAAGTAGTGTTTTGTGTAAATATATTTTCAGAAATGCAAATTACTTATAGCCATGGAGGAGTTGTTGAGTGTTTGTTCCAAGGAATTATCTAGGGCCTCCTTGCAAGCTAGTGAAGACTACATCAACAACAAGGAAGAAGTGGTCGAAAATTTGTGATTCCACATATCCCCTAGGATCCTTTACAAAACACCACTGATACCATCAAAATGTAACTAATCAAAACAAGATTCTACATGCAACATATTATCAGGCTAAAGAATATCGTGAAAAAAATACAACAATTAATCTTAATCATGGCAAAATATTTGGGTGTGACACCTACCTCTCCAATACCAAATCTTATTATTTATAAAGCACTATAGAAATTTCACTTGCCTTCATGCAAAATGATCATGATTAGAACCTCTCCCCAAAAACCTTCAAGTAAGTGAACCCCTACATAACACAAATTTTATAAGACCAATAAATGATCTTCCACATAACCTATTGGCTATATATGTTATTACTTTGGAAGCTAGGTAAAGGAAGCCAATGAATCCTTGATGTTACTTAGGATGCAATAAAACAAAGATTGGTCAAGATTTGATTAATGCAATAGCAAGAGCATTTTCCTACCACACATCAAGCTGCACATGATACATGATAGTTGGAAATATGGGATATATGTAGGAAAATGAGATTTACAAGTATAAAATAATGAAGATTGAAATCATCACCTGAACAATATAGCATATTCAACTATGTAAAATTGTTAAGCCCTTTAAACAAGGTTGATTTGGTCCAAATCTAGTTCACAAAGGAAGCAATGTTAAAAGCACCAATGTTGTCTAGGGCATTACATCTCCAATTTAGCATAAACACAGACCTAACCTTTCACACCCAACATCATCCACACATCAGGTTGTACTAAAAAACTGTAATCAAGGCAATTCAATAAGGACAATTTTGTGGCAAGTGCACTTCCGAAGAACATGATAGGAATCAAATGTTTTTAGCCTTTGTTGATCCCTTACTATGGTGCCATAGTTGCCATGACCACAATGGGCTTTGCATTGTGTTTGGACTCCTTACTTGTCAATCCATACATTTATTTATTTTCAAACCTATTCAACTTTCAGGGATAATACATTGCATATGCAATTGATGTTAATCCAAAACACCTCAAATGCCAAAGTCAAGTGAATGTATCCCATATCCATTTGCATAGATATGGGATAGTCAAATTTCTAGTATAATATATTATGTTCCAAAAACATTAACACCTAACTATAAAGGTGCCACTAGAGAAAAAGATATAACATGTGTCACTTACCCTTTAGCTTTTATGAATATTTGAGTCAAGAATTTGTGTTTCAGGTCTTTCCCACCACCTATTGAGTGAATGAAATGCCAACCCTTGTTAAGTATCAACTTGTTGAGTGATAAGCATATCTAAGGTGTGAAATGGTTGACTATAACCAATCTCAATTTGTGAAATTTTTTGTGTATCAATAGCTTGACCACTAGCTAACCCTTTTCGATACTAGGTTGTTGGTGCCAACATCAACCACCACTACCTTATGTTGAATAGATTTTGTACTAAACCTATTTTTCACCAAGTCTTATAAAGGGCGCCTAGATTACATGGGTTTTATTGCAACTTCCTGCATAACACCCTTAGCCATGCATATCTGTCTAAAGTCCCCACACACAACCAACTTTCCACTAATTGTTGGGTTTTAGTGCTTAGGGCCTTGCATTATTTGTTCAAATGCACTAGGTGACATTCAGGCCAACACATGACATTGTATCTTCATTATATTATGCCATCCCTCTTCCATTACACAATGCCATGAAGGGGTTTTAAGTCATTTGGTCAGAGCTTTTGGCTCACACACAATATTGAGCTCCTGCACCTCCTTCAATTTTATACAAAGGGCAACCTTCTTAACCTCAAGTTCTGGTTTTGCTTGTGCACATTCTTTCTATTCCCATAACCAACTCATGAGATCTCATAGTGAACATTAGGGTAAAACATTCATAATCAATAAACTACATATGCAAACAAATTGGTTTAAGCACCACTCGACATGCTGTTCATCAAGACTTAATTGACCTGCAGTTTGTTCATTTCATCCTTGAGTTTATTTCTTTCTATAGCCCTTGCACCCTACAATGCCCCATTGATATGGAACAATCACAATATGAAATGTACATAGGGAAATGGAATGTTGTCATTATAGTTTAGAAGTAGCAAAACCAACTTTTAAATGCCACCTTAAACTTCATGAAGCCCAAGTTGACAAAATGATGACAAGAAAAGTTAAAAGATACCTCACGAGCTTTGGCCACTTTCTAAATGTTATCTAGTGAAACCTGCAAAACTCCATTCACATGTTATAATTGAATATCTATGTTTATAGGACTCTAGATAATGCATATAACATACCATTCAACTGTCTTACTTGTGTGCACATATTCAAGAAAAGATGTGCTTGAGTTCACATACATGTTCAACATGAGAAAAAGGTATTGACCTGTAACTATCGAACACACACATATAGTGATGCCACTTCATCACTTGCCCTCTTCTACCCTATAACCAGTCTAGCTTTTTCCTTTTCCAACATTGCCACCTATGTAAACACCATTTTTTATATTGTTGTTGTATGTACAAATTTTGGATATTTCTAGTTTCATTTCTCTATTTGAATTGCACTTCTTATGAAAATTTATCCAAGGAAGTCACACAACGCCTTGATTGTTGCTTGAGAAAAGGAAAGATTATACTGCAATTTTGTTGAAGGCCAAGCTCTTCATAGGCTTATAACTTCATGGAACTCTCCCAAAGCTTTTGCTAGTAGATTTTAATAGTTTGAGAAAACTCCACATTTCTTGCAAGTACAGCATACATCTCCTTACATTGCAAATAATGCTTTTAAAATAAGGATACATTCTATACAACATTCTAAAAAATGGCATTCACATAATCCAATTTTCTTGATGTTGTGACATTGACCTTAATGAATAAAACATTCGTTAACCAAAATACCTAGCAACACAAACCTAGTTTTCGTACTCTTTTCTCAATGTTATCACTTCATTTCTTGCAGATGTTGCTTTTACATTAGCATGTGCATGCTTGTTGTAAAAAGATGATACATTTTGCATGCATGTTCAACACAGACTAAAGTTTGGTTATCCATTGGACCTTAATTTGTTCAAAACTATAGGACACAACCTTAAAATTTCTAGGCCTATGAAAGTTGGTTGCATTTCCAAAAGCAAAGCTCCACATGCAAAAAATGGGTGGCAACAATTAGAGTTACAAGGGCTAACCTAGCCTTATTCAATTCTACCTCCAAAAATTCCACATAATCTATTTCTTCTTCCCCTAACTTGCCAGCTTCATCTTGTTAGAATTTCTGCTCATAAGTGATATTCAAACCTTTTTTTTTAGTAATGTCCAACATAAAATAAGAGATACACACAAAAAACATACCTTTGAACCATCCACTTGCTATTTCAAACATGCAATTGGACCCATGGTCATGAATTGGGAATCACGATGAACAATCACCTCTTCTTCATATAATTTTCTATACACACCCACCTAACAACATATCATACCCCACGTTTGTGTCTAGAATAAAAAATAAGTTGTTCATCCAATTTTTTGCATCACAATTTTTGCATTAAAAATTCAATGGGCTTGATTTGCACAATGTGGTCATGCATGTAAATTGGAATAGGCACTCACAGTTAATTGAAGCTTGTTAATGATATTAAATTGATCTTCAATTTGTTTCACCATGTCTATAATTTTATGTTGTAACACATCAAGTTGTTATTTCATCTTTTCCTAGGGACATTTCTGTACATTTTGTGGTCAGAGATCGGTGGTCTCAAAATTCTCTAAGTGGGGGGGGGGGGGGGTCGGCTGAATCTATTTAATTACACTCAATTTAGAATATGTTAGACTCACCTCGTTCTTAACATTTGCCTTTAGCTCGCTATAGGTTTTACCAATATTCTTATTGGATGTTGGATACTTGCCAACCATCTTTAAGCCTATTGCTTCAACCTAAACACACAACTACCATAATACATGGCAAAATAGTCCATTCCTTCACATACACTCAACACTGCAAACAATTCTCTTCTATCCAATTGGATAACAATTTGTTGTCACCTTTCTTTCTTCAACCACTATTTTGTAAATAAGTTTTGATAAGTGCACAAGCTATGTAATGCAAAAAGATGGTAATTGCACTAATGAAAATTATAAAAATAAAGAATAACTATTACAAATAACCACCCTTTGACCTCCAAAACTTTTACAACTTCACATGCATGTAACTTTCCTTTCCAGAATTTCAATAGTGCAAACAATTTATCAATTTGGCTCTATATGAATTTCTAAAGAAATTCAAAATGAAAATTCAAATGAATTAAAAATTTATTTTTTGTTTGGTTTTAGGATTGTTTGGTGTACACTCACATGTGGGCTGTTTGCTAACTAGTTTACCCACATAGTCACTAACCCATGTTCACCCACTACGTACCCATGGTAAATGGATGAAAAAATATTTTCATCAAAAAATTGGATGAAATCCTTCAGTTCGATGAAAATTAAAAAGAAAAAAATTTAAATGATGGTGGGTTTAGATTGGTGTTGACCATGCGCCCTGGGTTTGGAAAATTTTTAAAAAATGAAAAATAAAAAGGGGGCCCCCGAATTGGACCCCTTGAACCCCTTTATCCCAAGCTAACCAAGCCTTGTGAACTTTCATTTGTGCTTAGACCTTGAAGGTTTGGAAGAAAGCTTAAGCTCCCGACAATGGTAGTTAGAGCTTGGCTTTCTCCACTACCCTCGCCTTGCCTTTTTTTTTTTTTTCCTCCTTTTTCTTTTCTTATTATTCTCCTTCTCCTTTTCCTTCTCTTCCTCTTATTCTCCTTCTCTGTCTTTTATTCTTCTCCTTTTTTTTTCTCTTGTAGGTGTTACCACCCATAACCAAAACCACAACAAAGAAGAAAATAACACAAAGAGGGAACTCCCCCACTTTTGCTCTTGCAAATGGTCACCAAAAACAAAAAACAAGGACGCGGAAGGGAGCTCCCTGCCCCCACTTTGTTGTTGGGCTACTACAAGCACCACGGCCTTCCACCAACAATAATAAGAAGGCCCATGTCCCTCCTTCTGCCCGAACTACTGTAGTAGCAAAACAACTACAGTTGTTTTTTATGGCGCAACAATGTGACAATGGGAGGGCCTTTGTCCTTCTTGGATGATGCCAACAGGTAAAGGAGGCTCGAAAGCTCCAAGCTCTTAGCGTTCATAGCCGGTTGCAACGATGGGTTTACTCTTGATGTTTGCCTCCTTTCCATGTTCTAAGGTACCCAAGCCCAATTAAGGTTAAACTCCCCATGGAATACTTGAAAATAATCACCCAAAAACCTTGTAAAATCATTGTTTAAGCAAACTAAAACACAAACGAACGGTTGTTGCAACCCGAACAACTTTTTTGCAAAAACCAACTTATAACAACATAAACAAAACAAAACAACCCAACATTTGCTGCTAACCAAATCATGTGCACAACACACACAAAACAAAACCAAAACTTAATGCTAAACAAATCTAGCTTAATTGTAACACAAAAACAACTAGCTAAAATTATTGGTGATTCAAAATATGATTCACTTGCAACAAGCAAGAATTCGAGCCCAAAACATAGAAATAACAAAAACCATGAATCGATTAAAACTACAAAACACAAGAAAAATATGCAAAGATGAAAATATTATTCCTTGGAATCTCAAATCACAAAAAGTGATTTGAGATCACACAACTTGGGATTTTATCCCATCACAAAATATCTTGAACCGTGTTCACATTTGAACTAGTTCAAAATAAAACTAATCAACTTAACTAACCTAGTTTATCCTTAACTAAATGGGATTTAACCGAACAATTAAACTAACACACCTAACAACCTAAAGGTCACTTAGGGGCCACCTAGATTATGGCCTATGTAAGATAAGGTTTATCAAAAGCTTACATCAAGTGTTACATAATGACTTGTTAGGTTGGTAAATAGGGGCTACCTAAGGACCTACTTAAATTACAGGATAACTACATGTTACTTAAAAAACTACATGGTTATGAGTCAACCCTAGGTAACCCCTTAAATAACCCCTAGGGATCCCTTAACCCTAAAAAATCCCTAGCTAGCCTCATATTAAGTTTTATGTAACCCACTAAATAGCCTTAAAGTATCCCATAAGTTAGGTGTCCCTTAAGTAACCCTTGGTAAACCCTTGAATAGGTCTTATATATGTATCCTTCTCAATAATCTGAAGTATCTCATAACATAAGTAGGCCTCTAGATGTTTCTCTGGGTAAGTTTTTGATAGTTCCTAACTAGCCCCTTAGGTAGATTTTATGTAATTCTTAAAATGGCCCGTAAGTAACCCATAACTTATGTAAGCCCTTAAGTGTCTCCTTAAATAATCTCTTGGTAGGCTCTAGGTAATCCCCTAAATAACCATTAAGTTTATTCCATAACCTAGGTGTCCTCCTAGGTAGTTCCCTTTATGTAAGTTTTTGATAACCCCTATCGTGAATAGCCCCTAAGTGAATCCCTATTCAAAATGTCCTTTAGTAAATCCCTATCTAACTTAGGTAAGTTTTGTGTAGTCCCTAGGTTCCAAGGTATCTCATAATGTAGGTAGGACCTTATGTAAACACATAGACAAATGAAGCAAAACACATTAAACATGAAAAAAACTCAAATCATCTTGAGTTGAGAAAGAAACTTCCTCCTTGGTTATCAATCCTATCTTGCATTTTGATTATCATCTTTAGTTTCAATGAACCCATAGTTCTACTTCTAAGTTTTACTAACTTTGTGGATAACTTTAATGTGCAAAATATGAAATAAGATTGTTCTCACGACATAATATTTTTCAAAATTTACATATCAATTTGGCCTAAACTATTTGACCTTCTTCATTATGTGTGGTGGGATATGAAATTCTTCAATTGTAATGTAGGTTTGGAAGAACATTTTTGTTATTATGAGAATCTTGCTTAGGTGTTGATCATGTGATGATTAACTATTCTTGTAACAGAATGTAAAATTAAGGAATCAAAATTGTAAATGAACTTGTTTAATGGTATATAAAGTGTAATATGTGAATAAGAAGATAATATATTGTAGCCTCTATTTTTGGCTACTTAAGAACATATTTTATATGAAAAAGTTGAGCCAAAGAAAATAAAGGTTGAATGTGAAGGTACGTTTAAAAAGGTTTGAAAATGATGATTTTTATATTAAATATTAATGGAGAGACATCCAAATTTGTTGATATACTTAAAACCATGGTCTATGGTGATCTCTTATCACCACTCAAAATAAGGGAAAAATGGAGTGCGTTTTATTGTTTTGGTTTAATGTCATTTAAAGCACAACTTTCTATATTAACTAGGTCAATATTAGATTTCATAAAGAAAAAAAAATTGTTTATATTTTTTATTTAGTTATCATAGCATTTTTTTGTTTTGCTAAGACGATTTAGAGGTTGGATTTTATCAAATTTGAAATTTAGAAATGATAACAAACTTTTCTCTAGCTTCAAGGTTGTTTATCACATGCTTATGGATGTGATTAGGCCCACTATTAGATGTCTATTGTAATGTGATTCAAAGTTTAGTCACAACTCTCACCTCTAGGGATTCTTGGAAAATCATGAAATGCAAAATAGGGAACTATTTTAGGAATCTTGTGAGTTTATACTTTTGGCTTTCTCACATCCCATATATTAAAATGAATCCTCATTTTATTTGTCCTCTTGTCAAGTCTAACACTTACTTTCAAGTTATTATAATCCCTTTTTAAGTTCAGTGGTAATTAAATTATTTATAAAAATGTCAATTTTCTTAGAAATTATCCATTTGAAATGTCAAATTTTAAGGAAATTATTACCCTAGTCCCTTGGATGTCAATTTTACAAACTAGGTTAGTTTTTTGTGATGCCTAAATTTTCTATCACATCATCTAGTTTTCTTCTTTTTATGAGAAAGTAATTAGGCTTTGGGGGTTGTAAATGTGATGCCTTTGCATGAGGTAGGTGTAAACAAAGTTGAAAAAGAAGGTCTCCGAAGGGAAGAGGGAAGAGGGAAGAGGGCTATAACTTTCAAACTATAGAGACAAAGCTTGAGCAAAAAAATTGAAGGTCAAAGAAAAATAAAGGAATTGAAATGCAAGTTTTACAAATTGAAACAACTAAATCCATTGTTAAAACAAAATTGAAAAGCATAGGTAAACTTGAATCAAGATTGGTCCAACATTGAGAGAATAACTAAAAGAGGAACACCAAGGCCATGCACACAAGAATATCAAAGGACGGGTTTTTTTTTAATTGGTGGAACCCAAGAACTTTTTGCCTTAGGCCAATCCACAACTAGAATAATTGACAATAATTGACAAGATTTCTCTATTTTATTGTTTGGTGGAAGATTATTTCTCCCCATTCTTGCAAAATGCAAAATGCAAAAAAAAATAGAAAATGTTGCAAAGGTCCCATTATGTTAAATATTCAAAGTGAAAATACATTGCCAAAGAAGCTACCTATATTTACTGCCCAAATTTCATAAATTATTTTACTGCCAAAGAAAATTTTGAAAAATAAAAAATTATTTGACATCTGAGTGTTGACCCTTACAAATGACACTTGCCCAAACTTTTATGGTTGATTTCAAAGCTAGGGTCGCAACATCTATTTAATTCTATGGTGAGAATTATTTATCCATAGGGTTTTATGATTGAACTATTATTTTTTATGTGTTTTCCCAATGTAAATTTAAAGTTTGAATGGTCTTTCCCCAATGAGAATATTGTTTATGTAAATTTAAAGAATGGGAGGTATTTCAACCATACAATTTGTTACCAAATGTGAACTTAAAGTTTAGAGATATTCAATCCTTCTTGGTTATTGTGGATTCTTCATATGATGTGTGTGTTTGGATTTACATGTTTTTAATATGATGAGAAATGATGTTTCTAATGAATTTGCTTGGATATCATGGGTGTTAATGTGCATTAGTCAATCTTAGGTGTTGATAGAGTTATAGTGATGTTTGAATGTCTTATATTAATTTTTGAATTCCACAATATACCTTCTTTGGTTCCACTTGTTTGTTTGAATCAAGGTCAATGCATGAATTATCTCCCCTCCCCCTTGTGGTCACATGTCATGGTTGTGATTCAAAGAACTTGGGTGTCTCAAATTTATATAATAAAAATAATGTTGTTTATCTATCTATGCCATTCATACCTACCTTTTCCAATCATAACTATCTCACTCCTTTTTTTAATAATTATATCATTCCTTTCTCCCTACCCACTTACATGAATATGGAAAAACAAATTAATATGTGCCTTTTCATGGCTATATTATGTATTTTTAAGCCTACATATTTAAACCTCTTTTCCGTCCACATGAAAGATGTGACATAAATAGTGATGAACTATTGGGAACCATATGAGAACAGACCCCAAAAAAAAAAGTTGATTTTGCTCAATTTTGAACTTTGCCCAAAGGGCAAGGCATTACACTTGTCATAATACTTGTCATGATAAATAATTACCAAAACATACCATATGGCAAGTTTTGAAACTTGAATAGAATGAATAAGAAAGTTATTGTGACTTGATGATGTATTACATGACTATGGGTGAGATCATGGGATTGGATGTAGCTACTTGGAAGATTTTGAGTGTTGAGGACTTCTGTGGTGGTATGTTGGGTTTGTATAAATCAAGGAAACACCATAACTCAGTTTTGAGTGATTAGAGAGGAAGGTGCATTTCATGTATAAGGTTTGGCAAAACCTCCCTTGCATGCTCAATGACCCCTGAGTTTGGTTCCAAAGCCCCTTGGAAAAGATTTCTTTAAAAATGTGTCAAATATTCATGTCCTCTTGTCATTAAATACCTTTACCTCTTGCTTTGCAGATTTGGAGCTCAATAGAGTTTGGTCATTGCTGTGTGTGAGGCAAATATAGTAAGCAATATGCTGTAATATTGATAATTATTCAAACCCAACTTACACCACCAAAATACAATTTGAATTCTCCATCTCTCCATTACATCTCAACCTCTCTATTTGAAGATTTTCATTTGCAAGTATGTTGAGTAACCAGATCTGACCATTGTAGGCAAAATATTGATGTATAACTAACATGACATGCACAATGAACTTAGAATTGAGTGACAACCTTTTAATATTCCAGAATTCAAGCAAAAAACTTTGGAATGAGAATGATACTTTTTATACTCAAAGTTCACTTTAAGGTATAAGATTTGAGTGGCCACCTTTTCATATTCCAAGATTCAAGAAAAAACTTTAAAATGTGAATGAGAACATTTTAAACTCAAAATTCTCATTAATGTATAAAGAGTTGTTTACAGAAGTTCCAATTTACAGAAGCCCTAATTGCTTGTGGCTTGCAAATCAAATTTCAACTTTTTGCAATTGTCATTAAACATGTAGCATTCCAAGCTTCGAGTGATGAATTGCTTTGTCTGAGAGAACAAAGCACTACCCAATATTGACATCATTCTCACAATTCAATCTTTACTGCAGTGACATGATATGGGCATAACAGACTCATTTGTTTGGAAGTGAATGCTCAGCAGCAGAATAAAAGTACCCATCACACATGAAGTAGAGGTCCTAAACTTCACCCTTGGAATCTATGGCATTTCTGCAGTAAACACTGGATGTAAATGCTATACTCCTCTAGTGCAAACTACTTTTTACTTCAGGGGTCAAGAATTCCTCTTGCAAAACACATAAACTATCTACTTCTCTACTACAAAATGTTCACATCATATACACCCTTTGGCATCAAACGGGGGGTGAAATCAAAATCAGTGATTTGGCCTTCATATATACCACACTCCACATTTTTTAAGTTGCTTCATTCTACCTTTGACCATAGAATGAGTTGTGTACCACCCAAAATTCCTGTCCATCTCTCAAACAGAAACAAAACGAAAATACCTCTGACAAAACCCAGAGCACAGAGAAAGGCAATTTGAAACAACCGCTTTCCCCAGTCCTGAACAAAAGAATCATACTATACACTTTCCGTGGCAGTAATGACAGGCCCCTGAATTACAACCGAGTCAACTCACTATAAGGGCCTCAATGATCTCAAAGTGCATTTGTAAACTTGCCCGTCGGCCTGCAAAGTAGAAAGTCTCAGACACCTGCAATTTTCCATCACCATGCTTGCAGGCTGCATCTTGCAGCAGTGCCACACAGCGATCTTTCTCTTGAACAACCCAGCGACGGAATCGATCTTGCCACTGTCGTGGGGTACCATGAAAAGCAATGAGGAGTCCTGGGTCTCTTACTCGTGCTGCTTGTGCTAAGCCCTCAAGAACATCTGGGTCCGTCTGGTACGCACCTTGACAATTCAAGCCAACATCCACATAATGCACCTCTATGATGCTCCGCATAAACTCCTCTAGAGTTGTTGGTAACAATGACGACCCTCCAGACTCCTTTTGCCAAAAATCAGCAGACTCAACGTCCCTCAAACCCACCTGCAGAGAAAGATGTCCACACAAGATTTTTACGTCAGAGAGAATAGGTACATCCCCAGAGAATTCCCTTGTTTCTAGTATCAGTTCTTCCCGTGGCAATAGCAATACAGAAGAATGCAGAGAAAACAGCCATTGGCAGATTAAAAAAACAGAAGGACATACTACTCTCATCTCCTCTCCTTGAATATCTGAACCTCATACCCTGGGCTCTGTTTTTGCAAATTTTCCCAGCGACTCCCATTTGGTCCCTGAGGCATGCTGTCTTTTCATTCGTGCAGCTGTTTTCCCCGCATCCACACATTCCTCAAAATGTGACAGCTCAGCAAGGAGCTGATTTAACACAACACCTCCCTTGCTGAAGCCCAAGAAAATCATTCGCGGAGTCCTCATTCTGCCTGCAAAGGGATGATCGCCACCTGGTTGTGCTGCTGCTGCTGCTGTGGTGAGTGTGTGGTGGTTACCCAAGAAAAACCCATTTTCCTTCGGCTGTTTCTTCCCCATTGCTACCCACTCCTGCTGGCTTGAGGACAGCTCCATCTTTACCTACAAAACCACAGGTGTTTTGCATGGCAAACTATCAGCTGCCAATTCTTCAGACAGTACATGAGATATTTACTGGAAAAAGAAGAATCTGAAAACTAAAAGCACCAGCAAAAACAAAACCGAGTCACATGAATACTAATCTTTATGAAGGTATGAGCATTTGCTTGAAAGACAAAGCATATGCCAAGCAGCAAAGAAGGTGTCTGTCAGTCATCAAGTTTCAGAAAAACTTACTGCCAGTCTGAGAGAATACTACAATGTGGTTATCTCACAAGGTTACAATTTGCTTTGCAAATTTAACCAATTTTTTGCAGCAGTTGTCTTACTCATAGATGTATCCATACGAGAAGATGGTGCATAATCAGGATCAGGAACACATTACCCTAATTGCTGTATGATTTGCCTATCACACACTATTGCATGAGGAGTTATCCCAGATGTGAGAAAACAATAGAGCTTGACCCAAAACCAAAAAAAAATGCATACTACTCCATAGCACTCTTGCACTGTTGGTGTTGAGAAAACAATTTGCAACTAGATGCCAGCAACATGACAGGATCAAAGGAAAGATAGATCAGAATCTGAAGAAGAAGAAAGAAAGCAAAAGTAGGGCTCAAATGCTCCAGAATCCCCTGAATAATGCAAATCACAGAGCTGTGATTTGGCATTCCTTTCAGGGGATGATCTTCAAACCCTAATTTTGCTGCATTCTTGAGCACCCACAGAAGACAAAACCAGGGCCAAAGAAAACTTCAGAAAAGCACGGGAGAGAGACAGGCGGACAGACATACCTGAGACAAGCAATTGGTGAGGAGAGAGAGACAAGCCCGGGAAGCAGGCAATCCAGAAGGATTGTAAGAAGCGCCAGATGGTTCACCAGAGGTGGTGAGCGATGGAACCAAATTGTCGTAACAAGCGAAGGAGCCCTTGTAGTGAGACGGCTCCACGACCCAGGCGTTGACAGACGGCCCCAGCTTGGAGACCAGAATGGCCGCTATGGTTTCCAGCTTCGAGAGACGTTCGATCTCCTGGTTGTATGTCCCTTCCACTCTGTCGCCCACGAAGAACACCACATTGCTTTCTGGCGGCTGCCTCCTAACCCCCACCCCGAACAACCCGACTCTCCCCTTATTCAGTTGCGTCTCCGAATTCCAATCCATCATGGCCTTTGCTCTCTCTCTCTCTCTCTCTCTCTCTTACACACACACACACACACACACACACACAAAGTGATGGGTTTGGGAACCTTGCGAGCAACGAGTATGGCTCAAGAAACAAAGCAAGGACAGGGGTAAGAACAATGAGAAAAAAAGTGGTCACCACAAGAGCATCGCGAGCCGCCGACAGGCACAAGGACGCCATCACGCGTGTCTGACTGGCTGTGCCTGTACAGCTTGCTTGCACCAACCCCTTCCATCTTTCACCCATGATGATTCTCCAGACCTCTCTCCACTCGCTTCAGCTGGAAACTCCAGCGCTCGTTCTCTACACTCTGCTTCTGCTTCTTCTTCTCCCCCTCCTCCTTTTTCTTCTCCTTCTTCTTCTTCTGCTGCTTCTTCTTCTTCTACAGGCTAAAACTCCAGAGACCTCCCATACAAAGTCTCAAACAATCAACAAAAATGAAATCCAAAATTCCCCAAAACCTTACCACCATTCCTCCACATAGACCCAAACGACGACGACGACGACGACGACAGGCTCTTTTCTGCAAGCTCCCTAAAAACTCAACAATCCAGCGCTTCAACAACAACAAACAACTCGCTCCTCAAAACAAAAAGCCCACCAGAAACAAACACAACAAACACAAAAAAAAACACAAAATAGAGAAGAAGAAGAAGAAGAAGGCGGAAACGCACAAAAACACCACACGCCTTAAGAAGTCCGCGCGTGCGTGCACGGTGGTGCGACATGAGCGATGATGCTAAAAAAACCCCTCATCAGATAAGCATTACAATAATTTTCCACAAAACAGATTTTTAAAAAGAAAAGAAAATTTTAAGATTGAATCTTTGAAGCTGCTAAGATCAAGAAGCGAACAGAAGAGAAGACGAGAAATTGGAAAAGGCAAAAGCGGAGGAGGAGCGCGAGAGCATCGCGCGCAGTGAATGGCACGAAAATGGGCACACACACACACATGGGACACAAATAGAACACAAGGATTCAGGCGTTCAGGCAGGCAGGGCGCAGAGCGCGGCACTGTGGGGTGGTGGTGGGGGTAACCAGGCATTTCGTAGGGTGGGGTTGTAACTTCAAGCCGAGAATTTTTTTTATGGAGAAATTTCGCCATTTTTCGACAAAGAAATTGGGGAATTTTTGGATTTATTTGTTTTTCCACGTATAAACTTGACTACTGTTTGCGTCTTCTTTTTTTGTGTTAAATTTAGCCAAAATATCGAGATATAAAAAAGGAAAAAAAACACTGTTTGTGGGGGGGGGGGGGTTGGGAATAGGAAAGGATATGGGAGGCTGGTGGAGGTTTTTTTGGGGCTTGGGTCGGGCGGAGACTTCGGGGGTGGAAGGAGGGAGGTCCCCCTTACTCATTAGCAAACCAGCCCACAACTGGAAAAGAGTGAAGAGGATAAGTGGGGCTGCTTACTTAACGGTAAAGGTTAAAAACGAAACAAAACAAATTGTCAAATAAGGGCCCCTGTGAGATGGAGCCAAGGCAGACCCGAACTGAGTGTAAAAGTGTGGTGATTTGATCTTAATTTTTTATAAATTTTATTGTGATACTTGGTGGGTATAAAAAGGATGATGTTTCAAAAAAACAGAATGCTCACCAATGTGAGCATTCCATTTTTTTAAATGCCCTTCAAATAGTCGAGGGAAATTATGTTGGGTAATGTAACACAACACATACACTTATAAAAACTACTAGACCAAGTTTTTAGTTTTTACGATGGGATGTATAACACTCTCTCTTCTAAGTGGTGCAGTGCTAATTTGCAAGTCTTGCACAAACACAAGTGTTTTAAAGTGATTGCCTAAAGTACACCATGTCTCCTTCAAGCTCCATAAGTTGCAAGCTTGTTTGTTCCTCCCTCAAATGGCACAATCAAAGCCTCCAATTATTATTGTTATCCTCACCTTGTCTTTGGGTATGCCATTGCACTTCTTCTTTTTTTCGAGCTTTGAGTTATCCTTAAAGTCACCCACAAAGGAGACCAACTTGAAAAAACATGATAACTTTGTTGGGCAAGGTTACCTCCAAGTCCTTTCACATTATTTTTATTGTAAAAACATTCATTATTTTTGCTAGTGTACTTGAAGGCACCCTTATTTTATTCGACGAAATCTGCAAGCAAGCGTTTTGAAAAGTGAACCGCTTACTTTTTCAAAAAGTGCAACACTTGCAAAAATGGGTGTTTTGTTTTTCAAAATTCATGTGTTAGTTTTTTCACCTTTTTATTGTGATACACAACAATTACCCAATCGGTACCCACAATGCATCATGGTAAAAAATTAAAAACAACAAATTGACACTTTTTACATTAGCTAACGCCCTAGCCTAAGGTGTTACCCTAAGTTTTTCTCATGTAATTTTATCCTTTATTGTTTTCCTTCCTTCTTGTTTTCATGTGTTAAGAATCTCAATTTTGTTTTTGGCTTCTCATATGCACCCATATTTCTACATTGAGCTTGTAATCAATTGATTTCTCCATCAAGTCATTCATTTGTTACAACATTAATTTGAACATATTCAATTTTCAAATGGCAAGGATTCAAAAGAATTCGACTTTCCTTGATGCCAAATTATTTGAATTGTATTTTTGTGACTAGTTAAGGTCTTCTTTTGCACACCTACTTTACTTAATCAAGGGTTCTTTGAGTTAATAAATGTTGCCACAAAATGAATTGGAAGGAGTTCCATCCTCTATGGTCTATCCTCAAACATATATTTGTTGTTTTCAAATTTTTAAGTTGTTTATTTCCTTTTTGAAGAGGTGGTTTATTGCATCTAAAAAAATAGAACCTTGGTGCAACCATGTCACTCATATGTATTTGAAATCTTGATGTCTCATTGCTTTTGTCAATGATTGTATGTTATTTTGAAATTTTGGTTTCTTGTTTGGAAGAGGAATGGATTGAATTTGTTTGTTTGGATTAACAAATAATTTTTTAACATGCACCAAGGTCGTACATTCTCTTCATGGCTTCAATAAATCAAATTTTATGAATCAATATGTGTTTCAAAGAAGAGGTTGGCTTGTGCATGAGCGTGAAGACTTAGCTTGAAACTTAAAGTTTAATGTGATTTTAATCCACTTACATGGATGAATATGTTCATAAATGAATGATTTCATATGCATGAATGTCATTTTGCATGGATGAATTTCATTTATGAATTGGATTAAATAAATAATTCATTGGATGAAATTCATCCATGATAGAAAAATAAATAAATTCAAAATTATTTATATTCATCATTGTTTGTTGTCCAAATATTAATGTCTCAAACTTGAATGTCATTTAATAAATGATGGATAATGAAATTGTGATAGTAGGGGAAAATATGATGATGGGACCAAAATGATTTTAAAAATTTTGTTATGAAATCATTTTCATGAACAATGTTAAAAAATTCAAAAAATATTGTTATGGAACAAGTGTCACCCCCCCGCCCCCCCAATTGTTGTCAACAACATTATATATTTACTAGTGGAAAGCTAAGTTAAATAAATAATTATTTAAAAAAACCTCATTGTCATCTATGATAGTAGGTTTTTTAAAGAATGTTAATTAAGGTGTTTAAAACTTTTTTTTTTTCAAAAACATATTATCATTAATGACATTATGTAGTTAAAATTATCCAAAAGATTTAAAACCTTTTGTTGTCAACAACATTGGTTAAATTTAAAAAGTCATGGCACCCTTAACAAAAAATGCAAAAACAAAACCCCCATTGTTGCCAATGACATTTGTAAATAGATTTGAAAAAAGTTGTGGCACCTTTAAAGGAGGGGAAGGAAAAAACTCATTGTCGTCAACAACACTAGGTCAATTTGTTAGAATAAATAAATAAATTTAAACGTTTTATTTTTAAAAGAAATTAAAATCAATGACCATGGGGTGGGTGTTAACATAGTAATGGTAATATAATTAAGACATTTTAAAATAATGACATTTTAAACCATAGCCATGAAATAAATGTATAATGAAATTTAACATTATATTATTCAACAAATTTTATATCATATGCAATTAGATTGTGTTTCATGAAGCTTTAATTAAATAAAAATTATGGGAAAAAAATTATCCATAGAATTTCAATGATAATTTAAAATATTCATCCATGATTCTAATGGAAGTTTTAGGTATTAAAAACATGTATTAAGTGCACCAAAAAAATCATCCATACATTAAATGAATGGTAAAAAAATTCATCTATAATGAAGATGAATGTGTACATTTATCCCCATGTTTGCTTTTAAGTTTATTGGTATAACATTCGTTTTGCGATTAAATTCTTAGGTTTTACTTGCATGTGTATAGGGGAAAAGACATTTTACCATCCCAAGTTCTAACTATAGGCTCTAGGCTTAAGTTCTAAGCTCATGTGGTAGCTTGTCTCTTTTTTTTAAAAACATTTTGGGGTTAACAAGTTCATGAAGGTATAGTTAACAAGCATAAGTTGATTTTTTTGTTAATTATACTTATAAAAAAGAGACTTGGGAATAAAACATATAAATTGTCGTTAGATCATACATTTTGAAGAATGTTCATCAATTATTAATGTTAATTGCGAGTTCATTTGTTGGTTGTTTTTTCTTTTTGGTGCCAATCATAGTTTATTTATGGTTAACAAGATTTTTTGTTTTCTTAAAAGGCCCAATAACAAAGGTTGTTCATTGCCTTCAGTTAAATTTCTAGGATTTTATTTTTTGTAGTCCTTTGATTATAGACAAACAATGAACCCATCAATTGGATAAATTATAAAGATTGTGGGATCAAGATGTCAATAGTAACTTTGAATCATCAATGTCAAATTAAATAGTCATGCAATTGTTATTTTTAAGGAGGCCATGATATTAAAAAATAGGACTAAGAAATAATTTGGATATATTTTGCTAGTTATTATTTTAGTATAAGGAGTGAAATGAACCATCTTCATCAAGTGTTCCACCACCACCACCACCAATGGTGAATTAAAAGGTGAAGGATCCATGATGAAGTCTATGAAGATTGAAAATCATAACAATGTAGAGATTTGTTGTCGTTAAAGGAATCCATGAGAAAGATGATAAGAATTTTTTGCTTAAACATAAACATCGCATGATCCAACAAACTCCTTCACTTACTTCCAAAACTATGGCCTTTTGTAATCTTGAGGTACTAACTCCATGATCTTGTGAATCTAAAATGCAGTTAAAGTCTCATGTTTGGCCTACACAATTTGGAGCCAAACAAAGCCATCAAGTACATATAAGCGCCCATCATGATATAACAAACCATCACGAAACTTGAGCTTATTATGATCACTTGAAAAAAATTTAACTTGATTTCAATTCTTCAATTATTTTCATTGTTAATAGCAAGGGGATCTTTTTTTTGAAAGCTTATGAATCTCACAAAAAATGGATTTATCATTAAAAGTTACTCATAATGCTTGAAGTTGAAGTGTTCCATCTTTAAGATGACATCGCATTGTTGATTGTAGGTTGCACTTTCCTCCTTAAACATGAGGTACTAGCAATGGGATAATGTGTCCAATTTCCTTTATTGATGCCTAAGACAATATTTGATGACATATTAGAGTTGAGGCAATAAAAATGCCCATTGAACTAAATGTCAATTCAAAACATGAGCGATCATGAAATATTAAAGGTTCTTGTGATTAAAATACACAAACATGCCATGCTGTAGTCCTTTTAGTAAATGATGCCACTCTTCAAAAACATCCACAATGGCCAAAAGTTTGTTGACATAAATTTCATTGTTAATTTCAATTGGAAAAAACTTATGAAAATAAAAATTAACAAGATGAAGATCATCTTTTTGAGTTGCATGTGAGAGCACAATGTTAATGCAAAATCAAAAACATCCATCTCCAAGATAAATATTCTAGAAGGGTTCACACAAATCAAAAATAGTGTAATTGTGAAGAACACCTTCAAAAATTGAAAGGAAATTTCAACTTCAACTCCCCATGTAGAAGGTTGATCCTTTTGAATCAAACAAATAAGAAAGATCACTACTGTGGAATAATGCACAATGAAACATTGATAAAAGTTGGCGGATTCAAGAAAACATTAAACATCATGAACATAGGTTGGGGTGGCCAATTCATAATAGTTTGAACCTTGCAAGGAACCATGCAAATGTTATCTTTAGATTTGATGTAACCTAGGATTTTTCCTCAATTTGATCAAATTTGCAATTCTCCAACTTGACATCAAATCCAATTTTGATTCAAGCCACAATAATTGACATACATTCATATAGAACCATCCTTCCTCTTGATAAACAAGATCAAGGAGCTAGCTAAAAATTTCAAATGAACCTTTTATCAAGATTTTCATTAATATATTCTTGAAATGAAGCAAATTCATCTTGTGAAAGTTGAAGATGGGTCAAATGGGGGTTGTGCACCTTCTTCAAGGTCGATTGCACGATCATATGGCTAGTGTTTAAATAATTTGTAAGCATTTTTTTTTCAAAAACATTTTTATAGTGTTTGTATTGAAACATGATCTCATGTTGTTTTATCCTAAGATCCTATGCCGTACAACATATATCAAGAATGCATCTCCTTTCTTTGCAACTTGCATGGGAGCTTTTGCTCCCATAAGCAAAGGCCTTGAATGTTTGGATCCTTGCATACCACTAAAACTTTTATCTTGCTTGAAGTTCTACATGCATCAACCTCTCGTTGGATCATCTTTAAACACACCTAGGTGATAATCATGGTCTTCACGAAACATGTTTATGGGAGGGGCCTTGCATTTGAATGTTTCTTGTTTCAATGCCTTGAAATGAAATTTTCTTATATGTCAATCCATTTGTGAATTATTCAAGGTGAACCAAGATAACGCAATGATGACATGGTTTGTTGAGGGGTGTCTTCACAACCAAAAAAAGACTCCAAAAGGATTCCTTTTTTTGCAATTTAATTTTTTTTCTTGGAATTTATTGAATCAACATTATTATTTTTAGTTAAATTATTAAAAAAATAAATTTTACCTTGTGGCTTTAATTGTATGCACCAAAGTTCAACATGACTATTAAAAGTTCCTTAAAAAGTTTTTGAAAAAAGTCTTGAATGGAATCCCTTAACATGAAGAAACCTAAGGATGAAATGACATTGAAAACAATTTTGTTATAGTGTAATTCAATGGTAATTTTCAACACTTTGGTTTCATGTGTCACAAGTTCTAAAGAGAGACTTTGATTGTAAATGACTTCAAGTATTACCAATGTGATCTTCTTCACCAAGGAAAACTTATGTTGTACCAACTCCTTGTTAATGAAACACATAGATGCATTAAAATCAAACAATGTTTGAGTCTTCATTGTTGTGTATTTGTTACATTTGATCATGATTGGTAGTAGGAAACAAATTGTTGGGTTTGAATATAAAATGGGGCCATTTTGAACATATGATATACATTGAGGTTCAATCTTACAATCCTTATTGAAATTGGACATTCTCATTTTCCAAATTCTTTAAAGTACAAGGTGGTGAAGGAAATGGCACATGTTGAATGTTACCTTGCTTCTTTGGACAATTGCCAATTATGTGAACTAATTCTCCACAATACAAGCAACATTTGTTTGCACATGCATGTTATTTTTCGTCATGTGAACAACTTGAATTAAGTCCTATCAATTTACATGGGGTGGTTTTTTAGTGTCGACATCACTAATTGGGATGGCATGGAGGGTGTGACATTCCTTTGTATTGGCAACAACTCCCCACACTTCTTGTAACAATGTTTGAAGAACATATATATTATCACATCAAATAACTTGTGCAATGGCCTAGATGAATGTTACAAGATTTTCCATGGTAAGTAATAAGTCCTTCATGTTGTTATGTAATTTGAATTAAAATTGGTTCATGAATGTAGATTCATCCCATGAGATGTTGCACATGCCAATAATTTGAATTTGGGTGCATATATAATGGTTGGGCATGACTTAACAACTAGCTTATCAATGTGCATGTTAAAAAAAACTATGGTGACCTCCTTTTAGGCCTTTTAAACTTTAATATTCTAGTATACACCTCCCAAAATGTGATGCATTTAATTTTAGGTTTGACTTTGGTGTTTGAATCTTAGGTTAATGATTTTCACAAAGTTATTGTTTTGTTTTTTAAAAATCATTTTTCTCATTTAAATTCAAAGTACCATGGGTATATTTATTGTATACATAGTATAACATAACTCATTTTTCATTTTATATTGCATCAAGTATTTGGTTTCATTAATCATCCAAATGAATGTTTAAAATGAATATTTATGCATTGGCATGATTCACAATGGTTATCACCTTCCATTTCAAAGTGATTTTTTTCCAAATTTTCAATTTACCACATACTTATGGTCAACACCATGAAAAAACCCCATTTGTGAAATGAAAATTATCAAACTTTTCACATGGTTCATAAACATGGTTCAAAGTAATCGGAATCACATGTGAAATAAATACAACAAAAATCATAAATGTTAAAAATCATTTCAATTTTTTTGTAGTATATTTTCATTTTTTAATACATAATTTTAAGTATAATTCTTCATACAAATTTGAATTCTAGTCTACCATGATATACATAGAAAATAACTATTTTTAATATTTTATTATTGGGTTATGCTTTACCATAAATGCAAAAAAATGTTTAAATATTTAAAATTTTAGCGTTGATATGGTTTAAGTTCAAAAACATTCCCAGAGAAAATGATACCATGTGACTGGATGAAAGGGGTTACCATAACTTGCTTTACTTTTATGTTTTTTATTTGGATTTATAAAAGTGGCATTGAATTATTCAATAAATGTTTCAAAGTCATTTAGAAATGGAGATTGACATTTTAATAAAAACACAAACCACATTAAAATTGTTCCCAATAGCAATGTGTTGATGAATTTGACTTGGGTTTGGGTCATTTGGGTAGCAATGAAAATGAAGTTAAATGACCAGACACATTTGATTCACAAAGCTTCAAAACTTTGATCATGTTCCATCAAACTTGTTCAAGAGACATATTTGTGACTCCTTCGCTTGGGGTTGTGTTGTGAAAACACATCCCATTTATGTTGAACTTTAACTATTTTATAGTTATGTAATGGATTCACAAAGTGTACAATTTTCTTGTTACATATGCCTAAGAATAATGAGTACCTCTTCCACAATTTTTTATTTTTTTTCTTGAGATAAACATAATGTAAATATGCCCTTTGTCAAGCCCCGATAATTACCTCCAAGGTGATAGTAATATTGGTGAAAGGAAGTTCAATAATTCCTAAACACCTAGTTGACATCCTAACTTACTTTACTACAACTACTTACATAAGAATAACAAAATTTTATATGAAGTGAAATCATCCATTGGAGGGTATTCCACCTTACCACTATTATTACCTCTTAGTAGTATCTAGAAAAAAACAACTTGGTATGAAGATAGAATGACAACCAAAAGAAAGAAAATGCATAGGAATGAAGGGATGGTAATTCTACCTTGTAATAGAATTACCACCATAGGGCAGTAGAATGTACCTTTGTAAAACATTTCAAAACATAATGCCTTAGAAGGTATATGACTATCCTTAGGCTTTCCTATTATTTGTCCAAGTGTCTTACCATCTATATCATGAATTTACCATCTTATCATAAATTAAGAGATAAAATGAATCAGACAAGGGAGTCCCAAAAAATATGTGCATGTTTCTTTATTGTCATAGTGAATAAATATATTACCTTGTTTCACTATATTCTCCATCAACACAAAATAAAAAATAAAAACCAAAAAAATTAAATAGGCTAACAAAAGGAAAAAGAAGACAAGGTGGGTAGATTAAAAAGTCTACCGCTAGAGAAGGGAAGAGAGTCATCAGAGAAAGAAAAAAGGGAAGGAGGGGAAGAGAGATATAGAGAATCAAAGGAAAAAAAAAACATAAACTAAAAAGTCCCCCTAAATGACTATGAAGAAAACCAAAAAAAGGATCCCCCACATTGGAGGGTAGGGATCACCTTGTTCACCCCTTCCCAAGGGTCACTTGTCCCCTAACTACCAATTCCCCAAAGAGCATCTAAAAAACTTCCATTAATCTAGCTAGGACAAATTTCCTTTAATAGAATTCTTCCTACCATTTAAATAAATGATTAAGCAACCTCCAGCTTCTAAAAGGTTTTGATTGACTTTTCACCTACCAACCTAAATACTAACTAACTAATGGCATCACCTCCCAAGGGCGATAGTAATGAAAATTACTATCAGTAAAAGCATAAATACCAAGTTGCCCTTTTAATTAAACTAATGTTTGGGTTACATAAAACTAACCTTAGGTTTAACACATAGCTACAAAAACATATTAAGTGTAACATTGACAAGAGGAATGTAATCCACAACTTTGATCATTACTCCAAGAATGGGTAATCGATAACTTGTTGACAAACTATTACACTTTTATGAAGAAAAGTAATAATCCACATTCAACTCCAAGTGAACCCAACTTCTAATTGATTTCAAAATTAAATGGCTACTATTGATGACCATAATAAATGTAGGCTTAATTGGGGTTGTTAAAATTTTCATGAACACATTAATTACAAAAAATAAGGTTTTCCAAAATAAATGAATACCAAAACAAACTATGGCAACAATAGGCCTAAATCTAATTGAAACACAAAACATGAAAACCAAATATAAGAACATGAAATATGCAAGAAAAAAATAATATATATGTGTGTGTGTGTGTGTGAAACAATGAACATGAAATGAGGGTGAATGCACACTCAGGTGGCTCACTTTTTAAGTTATGGTGCCCATTTTTATAGAGTGCCTTTTTTTTGGACACCTTTAATGAATAATAAAACTTATCAAATTGAGAATTTGAAATTGATTATACATTACCATCTTGATTATGAAAATATTTATGTAATTATTTTTCAATAAAACTACACCCACTTTCCACAACAGACTTTTGAAATACAAAAATATGGATTGGTCAATAGATTGAAATAGTTGAAAATAAAAAGGTTCATATTGAATTTCATTCCAAATTATCTATAGGGACTCAATACATGGTGTAACATCTAATAATACATTTTTATGTGAAAAGTCTTCCTTCAAAAATCATAATCCAATTTTAATTAGGGACTTTTGAATGGTCAAAATTGAGCCATATTTTCATAAGTCCCTAACATAATTGATTTTATTTTTTTCAAATTTCAATTTTTTTTCTAGAGGTGTATATATTTGGAATATGTAGGTGGGCTCCTATTAATATGGATTTTATTGTTTTTGATACATCAACTTTATTACCATTGAACCCATGGTACTAAAAAATTTCAAAAATTTAATGTAGTAGAATGGACTTTTGTGGACTTTTGTTTTTTCAAAAAGTGAGCCACCTTAGAGTGCATACACCCATGAAGCGAATAAAGCTATGGTGTAAACCCATAATGTGTTTGTATTCTAGTTCAGTGTTTTCTTCTTGTAAATTTTGTCAAAAATTGTCGAGTTTTTGCTGAAAAAACTCACTATTCATACACTGAAGTAAAGTTTTTTCACTTTCATCTCAAAATAAATATTTCAAAATAGCAAAAATTCACCACAAAAAACAATGAAAATCTCTCATTCTGGTAGATGTCATTTTCCATATAAGCATAGCATTGAGTAGTGGGTATCATTTTGGTTTGTAAAAGAAAGAGAATCCTAGGTAAAAGCTGCACTCCAAATAAGCCTGAATCTTCCGAATTAAACTATGGCAAGGGGGCGATGCATATATAGTGTGTACATAGCCATTGTTGGTCAGTCTGTTGAAAGTTGGACCATGCTTCTTCAAGGGATAATAGTACTGTTTTCATTAAGGATTGGGTCTATAGACAATTTCCTACTTTTCTTCAGGAGGTGGGTTTGTAGTTTGTTGTATCATTCCCGGAATGTTTGGAAGCTTTTCTCCAAGGATTTTCTTGTTTAAATTGCTTGTTTTTGGAGAAAGAAACAAATGGGACCCAATTTCCATGAATGGGTAGGTAGGTTGCTTTTAAATTGCTGTTAGTTTGTAGGTAGTACCTTGGTACCTGATTTACACCAATTTGGCATGCCCAAGTTCATATGGAAAGTTATGTGGTGGGATTATGTAGTAACCTTGTCTTGAGAACTCAAACTAGTTGTGAACTGAATGCAGATTTAATCAAACTACTAGTGTGGCCTGTGCCATTGGCCCAAGTGTTACCCCGTCCTCAACCGATTTTTCCTTCCAAAACTTGGTTTTTTGGAATTTATTTGAGTTTTCAGTGGCAGAAATCACTTAAAAATCAATATCTGCCACACTCTGAATCCAAAACTTACCACATAAATTGCACTAAATCCTGCTCATCAAAGATCTTTCCAACAGCACCAACGGCACATTCCAATTCCTCCAAAAATTTTAGCTAAGATTTAATTTTATTTTCAGTGAAGAAATCATTCAATATTCAAGAACTTTTGCACCGCAAGTCCAAACGTCATGGAACCAAGCTGATGCACCCCTCCTGTTCGAGAGCTTTCCAAAGAGACCAAGAATGTGATCTGAAGCATCCCAGTTCAGTTGATCTCAGAAGTACAAAAAAAACAAACAAACTACCTTCCTTTATAGATAGATGTGAGGGGAATTTTACATATAGTAAAGGACGTTGTGAAGCATCATTTCATCCATCTGTCTCATCATCCATCTGTCCATCCATCTGGTCATCCATCTGTCTCGTCATGGTCTGTTTACTTCGACGGGGCGGAGAAAGAGTGGAATACAGACGTGTCACAACGGAGAATAATACATATTAGTGTTGTAAATTTTTATTTTTATTTTGGGTTTTTGGACTTAGGTACACTCATCCTGTCTCTTTCTCAACAACTGAAAGAGTTGAGTTGGCTTTTTTTTTTTTTTTTTTTT